>Ga0115552_1000161_pt1 | contig 37021 bp, 44 predicted proteins | sample COGITO_mtgs_1103_3_FD_87178 | JGI IMG/M metagenome (GOLD analysis project Ga0115552, IMG submission 87178) | Pelagic marine microbial communities from North Sea - COGITO_mtgs_110328 | ecosystem: Environmental > Aquatic > Marine > Epipelagic | place: Germany:Helgoland, sampling site Kabeltonne...
TCCCTCACCAATATCTGTTTGGAGAAAGAATTTATCATCTAGTCTTTCTATGCGATAGAGTTGTTCAAAGTCTACTGGTACTGTGTTGAGGTATTCATAAATCTCTTCACTTTCTTTGGTAAGTAAAATGTCACCTTTATTGATTACAAGGCTTACTTCACCTTCTTGAGGAATACATATATCTTTGCAGGTATACCAGCCTACATTAGCTTTTATATTTAAAGGAAAAGAAGCATTCTTTAAAGAGGAAATTTTAGTCAATAAAATAACTTCATCGTTATAACCAAAAGTCATTAATGGTTCGACTGGAATCCTGTGTGGCCCTGGCCAGAGGATTTCAGAAGCTTCAAAACCATTTGAAAGACTCCAGTTAACTGATGCACCTTCACCTGCATCCCCAGGATTTTCCCAATAAGTATGCCAACCTTCTTCAAGTTCAAATTTTATTCCTACCAACAGCTCATCATTTTCTGTCAGAGTTAAGGATTCGGTTACAAGTGAAATCTTAGAGTTGCTTGCCTGAAATTGAGAATCAGCATGAATACCCTGAGAAGAAAGTATTACCGCATAAACAAACAAGAACTTTGTGATATTCTTGTATAGATTTGATAGAAGTACTTGAAACATGCTAAAAGATTTAAAAAAAAGGTTTAACGAAGAAGGATTTGTAGTCGTGAAAGATGTCTTCAAAGCCTCTGAGATTGAATTTTACAGACAAGTGGTCAAAGAAGCTATTAAAGAGAGAAAGCAACTGGATCTAAGGACCCTTGAAGATAAATCTGAATATGAACAATCTTTTACTCAATGTCAAAATTTATGGGAAGACTATCCTGAAATTCGAAAACTAACTTTTGACCAAAGAGTTAGCAAAATTGCAGCTGAGCTCCTAAATGTTTCTGCTCTTAGAATCTGGCATGATCAGGCCTTGGTTAAAGAGGCTGGCGGTAGAGAAACTGACCCACATCATGACCAACCATATTGGCCAATAAAAGAAAGTAATACGATCACAGCTTGGATACCGCTTTGTAAAATTGATAAAACAAATGGTCAATTAGGTTTTTATCCTGGATCACATCTAAATAGAGAAAAACAATTTATAAATATTTTTTCAGGAAAGGTAGATGAACGAGAGTTCTTAAATGAATCAAACCTCACTTCTTCTAGGGTCAGTTATCAAGATTTAGACATAGGCGATGTTTCTTTTCATCACGGCCTAACATTTCACAGAGCTAAGCCGAATTCTTCTCTTTCAGAAAGAATAGTTCATACAGCGATTTATTTTGAAGACGGATCAACTAGAGGAGACGATCAGTTTCATTTCAGTGTAGATAGACCAAATATCAAAGTTGGAGATAAAATTGAAAGCGATGTAACTCCAATAGCTTACCCCATCAAAGAGCTACCAAATAGACCGAAGCAGAGTATATCTGATGAATTTACGGGCTATAAGATGCTAGGTCTATTGCCTAAAGATTGAAATAATTGACAAGGTTGGCCCGGACTAATTTAGTCCATATTTTATAACCCTCAGCATTAATATGAAGGCCATCTTCAACAAATAAGCTCGGGTTTGGTTTACCCTCTGCATTGAGCATTTCTTCCCAAATATCTACAAAAAATAGCAATTCATCTTTTTGTGATATTTCTGAAATAGTCTTGTTATATTCCATTTCTTCAGCTTTTAGATATTCACGTGCGACAGAGGGTTTAATGCCAATTACAAAAACAGGAGTCCCGGGTAGATTAGCCCTCACTTTGCTTATAAAAATCTTAAAATCATCAATAGTTTGTTTTGGACCTTTCAAGGCTGCAATATCATTAGTACCACAAAAGAATACAATCGCTTTGGGTTGATAGTTTGTAATTACATCATCAAAGTGATGGATAACGTGAGCGATATGAGCTCCACCAAATCCCCTGTTGATTGTTAACATGGGCTCCATATCTTCTTGGAGTGTGTTCCAAAATCTTATACTTGAGCTTCCTGTAAAAAGAATGCTTCCTTTCGGAGGAGGGTTGACTAGATCCTGACTTAGGAATTCATCAATTGCTTCTTGATAGAAGTCTTCTTTGCTCCAAGCATTTAAGTATAGAGCTGTTTTTTTAATATCTACTTTGGATATTTCAGTATTATTTTTTTTGGCTTGAAGCTTAATTTTTTCTTCTAGAATTTTTATATCATCTGAACAACTAAAGATGATTAATGAAAGCAGGAGGATTATTGAATGTTGTATTTTCATGCGTTACCAAAGTCTGGGCTAATCATTCTTATATCATAACCAAGATTTTTGGATATTTCATTTATTTGATCTTCAGGGCGAACTTCAAAGATTAATTTGAAATCTTCAGAGAAAGACAACCATGCATTTTCGGAGATCTCATCATTCAATTGCCCAGGACCCCATCCCGTGTAACCCAATGTCAAAATATAATTATTTGGCCCATCACCTTTTGCTATATCTTCTAAGGCTTCAAATGAAGTGCTCATAGATATTTGTTCGCTAACCTGTAATGTATCTTTCCATGATTTGTCAGAACTATGCAGGATAAAAATTGCTCCTGGATTGACGGGACCCCCCAAGAAAGCTTTATTTTGAGAGGCATAGTCTTCTCCTATCTTGAGTCCTTTGAATAGATCTTTTAAGTCAAGATCTAGTTGTCTATTAAAAATAAGTCCGAGTGACCCAGTTATGCTGTGATCACACATATAAATCAAAGAATCTGTGAAGTAGGATGTCTCCTCTTCGCTTGGTGAAAAAAAGAGTATCTTTCCTTTTATTTCTTCCATCTACAACAAGGCCTTAAAAGTTAATTAGATTGATGGAGATTATAGAAATAGAATGCACTTACTACCAGTGCATGTTGAATAGCACCCTCTCTTATTAGTTTAGGAATATCGTCTATATGTCTTTTTATTATTTCAATATCTTCTGTTCCGTCCAGGCTTTGATCGCCAAGTTTTTTGCAATTGTAGGCAAGATACGTATAGGTGTGATTGGACATAATTGCTGGATTGGATTCTACTCGGCCGATTTCTATAACCTCATTGCTTTCAAAACCAGTCTCTTCTTTGAGTTCTCTTACTGCAGCTGTCTTCGGGTTCTCACCAGGATCTGCCATTCCTCCTGGTATTTCTAGAGAAGCTTGTTCCGTTCCAAATCTATATTGATTCACTAGAACTACCTCTCCTTCTGGTGTGAGAGGTATGATATTGACCCAAGTTGGAACTTCCATTACCCATACCTTGTGATCTGACCCCAGTTTCGGAGATGTTACTGAATCTTCTCTCATTTTAAATATCTTATTGTCTAAAAGGTACTTAGATGAATTCTTTTTCCATTTCTTTATCATTGATTTGCCTTAGAATTAGTATTTTATTTAATTATGCTCACTTAAATGACTTCTGAACAGTTTTTAAATTGGATTATTAGTAATCCTGAATTCGCCGGTCTTGCGATGTTTATTATTGGTTTTTTGGAAGCGTTTATTGTTTCTGGAACCGTTTGGCCTAGCATCATTTTGATCCTTTTTGCCGTGGGACTCAGTGAAGCAGATATTAAATTAACTTATATTTGCATTGGAGCAGGTTTAGGTTCTTGGATAGGTGACACATTGAGTTTTTATCTGGGCTTAGTTTTTGGACCTAAATTAAAGAGCTTTAGTTTTATAAAAAAAAGAGAAAGTGCTATAAAACGTGGAGAGCAATTTTTTGATAAATATGGTTGGGGTGGTATTTTGATTGGACGTTTAATACCTGCAATTAGACCTTTTATACCTTTCATTGCTGGTTTATCTTCAATGAAGAGCTATGTATTTATAGTTAGCTCTATATTTGCGTGCGTTATCTGGTCTATTGCACTAGCAATTATAATAATAGGCATGGATAATATAATTAATCTTTTTTAACAATAAATAAAATTATGTCAAAACATCAAGCTCTTAACACTTTTGGTAGATCTGGAAATCCAGTTTTTGGAAATAAATTCGATGGCGATGCTCAGTTTAGAGATTTGCCTGCTGCACAAAAAATGACTTTAGAAGGAACAGTCAATAAAACTGGAATGCTATTAGTGCTTTGTTTTGCGACTGCAGCTATAAGTTGGAACATTCCTAACCCAGTCTTGATGATTGCTGGAATGGGAGTTGGTTTTATTGCAGCTCTTGTCACTATTTTTAAACCTACAATGGCTCCATCTACTGCTCCGGTATATGCATTAGCTCAAGGACTGTTTTTAGGTGGTATTACCGTAATTTTTGAAGCTCAGTATCCAGGTATAGCAGTTCAGGCAATTGGTCTAACTTTCGGTACCCTAGCCTCTTTGCTGATTTGCTACAAAACAGGAATTATTAAACCGACTGAGAACTTTAGACTCATGATAGTCAGTGCCACAGCTGGGATAGGTCTTTTATATATGGTTAATATTATTATGACTATGTTTGGAGGAGGAGGAAGCGGTATTGGCTTTATTCATTCAAACGGCCTAATGGGGATAGGATTTAGTTTGTTCGTAGTTGGTATTGCCGCTCTTAATTTAGTTTTAGATTTTGATTTTATAGAGCAAGGTTCTGAAAATGGCCTCCCTAAGTATATGGAATGGTTCGGAGCTTTTACTCTGATGGTTACTCTAGTCTGGCTTTATTTAGAGATACTCAGATTACTTGCAAAACTAAGAAGTAATTAAGTGGATTTAAATACATTCTTTTTTGGAGGACTAGCTCTAGTTTCTTTAGCGGCTTTCTTTTATTTAGGAAAATTTAAAGCATCTAAAGCTCAAACAGAAAGAGACGACCGTATAAGTTGGACAAAAGGTAAGTTTAATTGGAGAAGTTGCTTAACTATTGCTCTGGGTATTTTTTTAGTCTTCTTTTTTCTTAGTTATTTAGGATACAGCTAACCTACATAGCTGCTAAAAATAACTTTTCCCATTCCTCTTGAGAGGGTAGTCTCGGTGTCGTTGCGTTACTTGGATCTGTCATAGAGTGTTGAACCAAGTGAGGAATCATATCCTCCGTTACGCCCATCTCTCTTAGTCCTCTTGGCAGTCCAATCTCTTCATTTAATCTTTCTATTTCTTTAGCCAAATCAGTTGATTCATCTTTACCCATAGCCCTACATATTTTTGAATATTTATTTCCTACATGATCTTTATTGAATCTTAATATGGTAGGTAAAATAACACCATTTAGTGTTCCATGATGAAGTCTGAGTTCTTGATCTGCTCCAAGTGCATGACTCATAGAATGCACTGCACCAAGCCCTTTTGAAAATGCCATAGCACCTTCAGTAGAAGCCATCATCATATTCCATCTAGCTTCTTTATCATGTCCATCATTTACGGCTCTAATTAAACTGTTTTCTCTAATTACTTTCTCAACTCCGTCCAGCCCTACTGCCTCTGCAGGAGGATCTATAACCGGCGACATGATAGCTTCGATACAATGGGTCAAAGCATCCATGCCAGCTCCAGCTGTTAGTACAGGAGGCAAATCTAAAGTAAGATCGGGATCGCATATTGCAGCTTTTGGTCTTAGATATTCGCTTGCAAGAATTAGTTTTCTTCCGTCATTCATAATAATCACCGCTCCAGATGAAACTTCGCTACCTGTTCCAGATGTTGTTGGAATAGCGATCATGGGAACTGTTTCTTTGATTTTTGCAATTCCACCTTCATTTACAGAATAATCTACAACATTACCTTCATGATTTGCCATTAGAGCCACAGATTTAGCCAAGTCCATACTTGATCCGCCTCCAAACCCAACAACGCCATCGCAATTATTAATCTTATATACAGTTAAGGCTTCATTAACTGCTTTTTCAGTAGGATTAGCCGGGGTTTCTTCATAAAAACTTGGAGCAAGTTCATTTGAGAGAAGATCTCTTATCTTGTCTGACATTCCCATTGCAGCTAATCCAGGGTCAGTGCATATGAGGGGGTTTTTTATACCAAGCTGTTTAAGGATGCTTGAAATATTTTTAATTGCTCCGTGATCAAAGTGAGGCTTGTTTAGATAATTGAGTTGCATAAGATAATTTAATTTTTTTTTCTATTTTACATACTTACAAATTTATACAGAGAGAATATACTGTTTTAAGTGAAAATTTTGAATGAACCTAAAGCAATTAGACTAAAAATTATGGATTTTCTTTCTAGAAGGGAACATTCCTCTAAAGAGATTTTCCAAAAGATGTCTCCTAGGGTGGAATTCAAAGAAATGCTTGAAGATTCAATAGATCAACTTATTCAAGATGGATTAATAAGTAATGAGCGTTTTGCAGAAAGTTATTTTCAAAGTAGAAAAAATCGGGGTTACGGTCCTTTGCGAATAAAAAATGAATTAAAACAGAAAGGAGTCAGTGAGGGTTTGTTTTACACTATACAAGAGGGAACTGACTGGCCCTCATACGCACTAAAAGCTCTAGAAAAAAAGATTAATGGTAAATATCCAGATGGTATGAAAGAGGTTCTTAAGCTTAAAAACTTTCTTAACTATCGAGGTTTTAATTTCCAAGACATTGATAAAGCCTTTTCGATGCTAGAAAGGGAATAATCTATAGAAGTTTAATTTACTTAAACTATACTAAGCTTCACAAAATGAGTTACCAAGTTTTAGCAAGAAAATGGAGACCTAATGACTTTTCGGAGGTCGTTGGGCAAGAGCATGTGGTTAAAGCTATCTCAAATAGTCTAGATCAAAACAAGGTTCACCAAGCCTTCGTTTTGAGTGGTACTCGAGGTGTAGGGAAAACAACCATAGCAAGAATATTGGCTAAGAGTTTGAATTGTGAACAAGGTCTAGACTCTAAACCTTGTCATAAATGCTCTACATGTGTGTCTGTATCTGAAGGAAGCTTTATGGACTTTCAAGAGATAGATGCCGCCTCTAGCAGAGGAGTTGATGATACAAAACAGCTTTTAGAAACAGTCATGCACATGCCAAGTGCTTCGAGATATAAAGTTTACTTGTTAGACGAAGTACATATGTTATCTACACAAAGTTTTAATATGCTTTTAAAGACTTTAGAAGAGCCTCCCGAGCATGTAATTTTTATACTGGCAACAACTCTACCTGAAAAGATTCCTGCAACAGTGCTCTCAAGATGTCTGCAATTCAATCTTAAAAATCTAACCAATAGACAACTTAATGACAGACTTTCTTTCATCTTAGAAAAAGAAAAGATTAATTTTGATAGTAATGCTATTGAGCAAATTGCTAGAGCAGGGAGAGGAAGCTTAAGAGATTCTTTAACAATAACCGATCAAGCTATAGCTTTTTGTGAAGGCAAGCTTACTGATGAAGAAGTGGCGCGTATGTTAGGCACTTTGCCTTCTGACAATGTATTTAAGCTTATCAAATCCATAGCAGATAGAGATTCAAAATCATTATTAAATGACTTGAATGAGATTGGGCAGCTCAGCGTAGATTACTTTAGGCTCATGGATCTAGTTCTAGAAACACTGCAACTTCTTTCTTTTGCTAAAGTCTCTGAAGAGGTTTTTGAGGAACTTAATTTAAAAAAAGATGAGGCAATTGAACTTTTAAATCTTTTTTCTGAAGAGGACCTGCAGTTGCTTTATCAGATAGGTTTAATAGCAAAGAGAGATATGGAACTTGCCCCAAGTCTATCAAGTGGTTTTGATATGGCCTTACTGAGAATGGTTACCTTTATTCCCAATGAACTCATGGAGACTAAAAAAAAAGTTGAACCTTTAGAGTCAGAAAAAAATAAACAATTAAGCATAGAAGAAGATGATCAACCTCTTCTAGAAACATTACCAACTTCAGAGGAACCAGAGGAACCAGAGGAACCAGAGGAACCAGAGGAACCAGAGGAACCAGAGGAACCAGAGGAACCAGAGGAACCAGAGGAAGTGCCTTCGGATAATAGAATTACTGACGAATCCGAAATAGTTGTCGAAGAACTCTCACAAGTAAATCTAGTAAAACTAGACCTTTCGAGTAAAAATTGGAATCAAGTTTTTGAACAGTTAGATCTTGATCCTGGCACTAAACAACTCGCCTCACATTGTTACTTTGTTAAATATGATGAAACCGTAATATACCTTTCAATGCCAGAAGAGAAGCTTAATGTTTTTAATGGCAAGCACAGAAAACAGCTTCAAGACGCGCTGTCTAAATTTTTTGAAATTAAGTGCAACCTTTTCTTAGAAGAAGGAGACTTCTCAAAAGAATCTCCTAATGAGATCAAAGAAATAGAAAAAAGAAAAGAACTAGAAGATGCTCAAAGAGAAATAAGAGAAGATCCTAATGTCCAAAGTCTAGTTGAGGCATTTGGAGCCAAGGTTATTGAATCATCTGTGGAACCTACAAATTAATAATGAGTAAAGTAAGCCCATTAGTTGATAGTTTGATTGAAGCTTTCCAATGTTTACCTGGTGTAGGGCCAAAATCAGCTCAAAGGATGGTTCTGCATCTTCTAGAAAGAAATAAAAATGCCGGACTAATCCTCGCCAATACATTGTCTCAAGCATTAGAAAATGTAGATAAATGCATAAACTGTAGGATATTTACAGAAGCTTCAATTTGCAGCATCTGCTCTAATGAGAAGAGAAATAAAAATCAGATTTGTGTTGTAGAGTCAGTTTCGGATGTATTTGCTATAGAGCAGAGCAGTCAATTTAGTGGAAACTATTTTATCCTTCACGGACATTTATCACCAATAGATGATATTGGACCAGATGAATTAGCGCTTGAAAGGCTTTTTTCCAGAGCAAAACTTAACGAGACTGAAGAGATAATACTTGCAACGAACTCTACCCTTGAAGGCGAAACAACATCACATTATATTTATGATAACTTAAAAGATATTCCTACTCTTAAAATAACAAAATTAGCTAGAGGAGTTCCATTAGGCGGAGAATTGGAGTATGTTGATAGAGGAACAATCATGCATGCCTTCACCGGAAGGCAGGATTTAAAAATAGATGAATAGATGAGAATTTTTTTTGGACTCTTTTTTGCTACGTTAACTAACTTCTTAGCAGGAATTCTGGGATTTTATATTGCTACCAAATTTTTTTATTCTTCTCTTAATCCAAGTTATCTTAATACCGAAATTTCAAGTTCTGACTACTTGTCTAGCTTTGTCCTAAAATTCATAGTTATCGTTATTTTGACTTGGATAATGCATAGAGTAATGGCTATGCTAGATGCCCCAAAAAAGAGAATTCTATTTATATTTCTGCTGGGAAGCTCTTTCTCGCTTTACAATCAAGTGGATATGTTCTGGACAGAATATTCCTTTACCTGGAGTGTAATAACTGTGGTGGGTGAATCAATAAATTGGCTCTTAACAGGATATGTCTTATCTAAATTTATTAAACCCAAACATCTTGGAGCTCTTTAATATTTATTATTGAATAAATCTAGGGCTGCATTTGACATCGCTATGACGCCAGTATTGATCGTAGGTTCGGCATCAGGAAGAAATAGATCAGAATGAAGTGAGGGTAGGGTAATGTCATCTCTAATAGCTCTTTCATAAACTTTCTCATTAACCGCTCCCAGCCAAAATAGAGCAGTAGGAATAATTGGCTCAACTCTACCAAACATACCAAAGTCTTCTCCCCCCATGACCGGAGATACTTTTATCACATTGTCTGAACCTAAGGATTTTATAAAGCTTTTTTGGAGTTTTTCAACCAACTCAGGATTATTGTAGACAGCAGGCGTATATTCATCCTTAATCTCCACTACAGGATAATAAGCTTCTGATAAGCCCGCAGCAATTGCAGAGCCTCTAACAATTCTTTCAATTGAGGAGATTGTCTCATTTCTTACTTCATCGGTATAAGAGCGCAGAGTGAGTTGAAGTTTTACTTCGTTAGGGATGACATTGTGCTTTGTTCCTCCATGAATAGAACCTACCGTTACTACAGCAGGATCTGTCGGCGCTATTTGCCTACTCACTATAGTTTGTAATTGAGAAATAATATTTGCAGATAAGACAATTGGATCTTTTGTAGTATGAGGATAGGCGCCATGACCTCCTATACCTTTTACGGTAATATCAATTGAATCTACATTGGCCATAGCCCAGCCAGGTAGATAACCAACTTTTCCTGCTTGAAGACCTGCATTCACATGCAAGGCTAGATTAAAATCTGGTCTAGGAAATCTTGTAAATAGACCGTCTTTTATCATATTCCTGGCACCGCCACTTACTTCTTCAGCAGGCTCTAACACTAGTAATAAATTTCCTTGCCACAAGTCTTTATTGCTTACTAAGAATTCAGCCGCACCTATGAGAACCGACATATGCACATCATGACCGCAAGCATGCATGGTAAAAACCTCTACACCCTCAAGATTTAATGTTTTCTTTTTACTGGCATAGCTAGCCCTAGTTTTTTCTTCTACTGGAAGACCATCCATATCTGCTCTCAGCATGATAGTTTTACCATCACCATTTTCTAGGAGAGCAACTACTCCATTTCCACCAACATTTTTTGTTACTTCGTAACCCATTCCATCAAGAATAACGGCAAGTTTATTTGAGGTTTCAGTTTCCTGATAAGAAAGCTCTGGATTTGAATGAAGCTCTTTATAGAGATCAAAAAGATTAATTTTTTCTTCTGATGCTATTAAATTGAAGGCTGTAACAAAAACAAGGAGGAAGATTTTTTTCATCTGACAAAAGTTTATATTTTTTTTTACTTACTCAAAGTATCATACATCACAAATCCTTATTAAATATAACGAATCATGAGCATTAAATCTGACAAATGGATCAAGCAAATGGCGCTAAGTCATAAAATGATCGAACCCTATGAATCAGGCCAAGTCAGGAAAGGAAAAAATGATGAAAGATTAATATCCTACGGCACGTCTTCTTATGGATACGACGTAAGATGCTCAAGCGAATTTAAGGTATTTACTAATATTCATTCAGCAACTGTAGATCCCAAAAACTTCGATGAGAATAGCTTTGTGGATGTAAAAAGTGACGTGTGTGTCATACCTCCTAATTCTTTTGCACTAGCTAGCACTATCGAATATTTTAGAATTCCTAGAAATGTACTCACCATTTGTTTGGGGAAATCGACTTATGCTAGGTGCGGTATTATTGTAAATGTAACGCCGCTAGAGCCAGAATGGGAAGGACATGTAACTCTAGAGTTTTCTAATACTACAAGTTTACCAGCAAAGATTTATGCTAATGAGGGAGTAGCTCAGATGCTATTTCTTGAATCAGATGAAGAATGTGAAGTAAGTTATAAAGATAGGAACGGAAAGTATCAAGGACAAACAGGAGTAACTCTTCCTAAGGCATAACTAGCCTATTTCCTCGAAATTTTTTATCTTAATTTCCACTTCCCGATCATTCATATCATAGATCTTGATAACCGAATAATCTAAATCAGGTGCAAGCCAAAATATTTGAGATCTAGTAGACCCTTCTTCAAATCTTCTAGAGACTTTATAGGCATCATATGTTCCCAGAGGTGTTTCTATTGATTCCTTTTTATCACTTATATCGTAGATTCTATTTTTAATAGTTCCCTTCCAATAGACTGTGTATGAAATATCATTTGGTATTTCTCCCTCATTGAATTCTCTAAAATCAAGACGTAATTGTAAGGAGGCAGAGCTTGGACCAAGAATATTGCTTGTTAATTTTAATTTTCCACTGTCTTTATTTTCAACATACACGAGTTCTTTATTTTCCCAATCAAAATCAGCTGATGCTTTGTACTTTCTAAAGAGTATTCTCTGATTAAATCTATAATTGATAGGATGAATTTGATTGCCAATTAATTGAAATACCTCTGACTCTTCTCTTCTGACAATAGACCCGCCATCCAATAAAGAAGTTAATTTCCATGATCCATCATCAAGGAGTTTCATTTCAACTTCCATCTCTCCAACATTACTTTCTAGGGTAGCCTTGGATGGTTTTATAGCTTCAGCAGCTCCTAAGAATCCATGACAAAAGATTAAAGCTACAATGAATGGATATTTTCTTTTCATATTTATTTATTTTTTATTACTTTTCCTTCTGAAAGGTAAATTTTTTGTTCCGATATATCACGAATTACTGAAGGATATAGTTCATGTTCTAATTTATGAATATCTTTCTGAAGCTCTTTTGGATTATTTGTCGTAACTTTAATACTTGATTGAGCACATATTGGGCCACCATCCAGTGTATTGTCAACATAATGAACGGTGGCTCCATGATATTCCTCTTGAGCATCTATAACTCTTTTATGTGTATCTAGCCCTTTATACTTTGGCAATAAGGAAGGATGTATATTGATTAATCTACCCATGTATTTATCAACAAAAGTATCACTTAGTATTCTCATGAAACCTGCCAGAACTACAAGATCAGGCTTATAATGATCTAATTGCACAATCATTGCCTCATCAAACGCTTCTCTGGAGTTATATTCTTTGTGATCAATAAAATGTGAATCTATGTTTGCAATTGAAGCTCTTTCAAGCCCGTAAGCCTCTTCTTTATTACTGATGACGCAAGATATGTTTACAAGTTGACTCGATTTAAACTCATCAATCAGTGATTGCAGGTTAGAGCCATTACCTGAAATTAAAACAGCGATATTAAACTTAGTCATATTAACTAGACAAAAATAATTTCGTTATTGTCTGTTCCTTTTTCTTTTATTGTTCCGATCGTTTTGGCGAATAGAGTCTGATTTAGAGCCCCTAAAGCATTTTCTTCATCTGCTTTATCTACTGAGATAACAAGTCCTATGCCACAATTAAATGTTTCTAGTAAGTTTTGTTTTGAGATATTAGTAGTATCAATTAACCATTTATAATAATTTCCAGCAGGCCAATCACTAAAGTCATGATTAATTACCGCTTGTTGATTTTTGCCCAGCATTCTCGGTATATTCTCAAAGAATCCACCCCCTGTTATATGAGAAATAGCGTTTATGGTTAAAATTTTCTTAAGGGCTAAAATTTCTGAAACATATATATGCGTTGGTTTAAGAAGAATATCTCCAAGACGCTCCTTATCAATCTGGGTCTTAAGATCTAGATTAAATTCAGTGATTATTCTTCTAAGAAGTGAAAATCCATTTGAATGAAATCCTGAAGATTCTATGCCGATCAACACATCATCAGCTCTTGGGCCATCTACACCTATCATTTCATTTTCATCAACCACTCCAAGTGAAAAACCTGCTAGATCAAAACTATTTTCGGGAAAGCTACCAGGATGCTCGGCAGTTTCTCCCCCCACTAAAGAGCATTTAGCTATTTCACAACCCTTGGCTATACCCTCTATGACTTTAGATGCAGTATCTACTTTGAGCTTATCTGTGACATAGTAATCAAGAAATACTAAAGGTTCTGCTCCGCATACCAATAGATCATTTACACACATAGCAACGAGATCAATACCTATAGTTTCAAAATTATCCATCTCACGAGCAATTTCAATCTTTGTACCAACACCGTCAGTGCAGGTTACTAATATTGGATTATTGATATGCTTTGGTATTCGAGTTAGAGCAGAAAACGAACCAAGCCCACTTATTATTTCTGGTCTTTTAGTTTTTTCTACAAATGGCTTTATTTTTTGCACAAGTTCGTAACCTGCTTCTACATCAACACCAGATTTTTTATAATTTAATTCTTCGTTGTTATCTTCTGTAGTCATCGACTTAAAGTTACTTTTGTTCTATTTTAACAACCTTGTGTAAATACTTCTGAATTAATTCTAGATGTTAAAAAAAATCTGGCCTTGTTATTTAATCTTTTTTGCTTTCAATGTAATAGAGGGAAGTGAAATATATAGCCTAAAAAGTACCTATGAAATAGAAGTTCTACTGGATGGTACTGATCAATCTTCCATAAAAGAAGGGATGAAAAGAAGTCTTTCTTCACTTTTAATTAACTTGAGTGGCACTTCCTTAGTTCTTGACGATAAAGCTATAAAAGCCATTATTAATTCTCCAGAGACTTATATTACTCAATATAAATTAGATGCTGTAGATGAAAAAATAGTAGCGAGTTTTGTTTTTCAAGGTGACTCTTTAAGGTCTTATTTAGCAGAAAATGAATTACCTTTATGGTTTGCCGAGGAACCTCTAGTTTTATCCTACTTTCCTTGCAGGGAGGCAGAATATGAATCAAACCAAGATGATGAATTAATGGATTGCATAGAAATGGAAAAAGAATTGTTAAACCTATCCAAATCAAGAAATTCAAGGATCACAAGACCGCTCATGGATTTAAAAGATATTCGTGATTTAGAATTTCTCAGTTCAATTTCTGCTGAAAAGTTTATGACTAAGATGTCTAGACGATATGGTGCAGATAATTGGTTAATTTGTTTGACCAAAGATAAATTTGGAATTTTGATGGATACACCTAGCTGTTTTTCTTCGGAAAATAAAAAAGCTTCTTCATTGGAAATGACATTTAATTATTTATTAAATGAAATAAATTTAAAAAAATCTCTAGTTGTTAATAGAGATGTCATCAATGAATCTCAAATTGAAGTGATAGGTATAGATAGTTTCATGAAGCTTGAGAGGGTCTTACAGACATTGGATTCTCAAGTTCTTATTTTTAATATCTCGCTAGAGGAATTAGAGGGAAATAGTGCATATATTTCTCTCTCACATTACGGAAGCAAGATTGATTTAAAAAATTTATTAATGATTCATTCAGACTTTAAAGAAATAAAATTTAAATCTCAGGATATAATTTCATACCAATACACTCAAACTTAACTTAATGATTTCTGCCATACCTAACTTAATCACTGGAATAAGATTTATCTTAGTTATACCTATTAGTATTTATATCTATCAAGGCAATGAGTTATGGGCACTAATCTTATTTATTATTGCTGGTTTATCTGACGGCTTAGATGGTTACTTAGCTAGAAGATATAACTGGTGTAGTGAATTTGGAAAATTTGCAGATCCTTTGGCGGATAAGTGTCTGATCATAGCTACCTTGCTGGCCTTTGCTTTCTCCGGGAAGTTGCCTATATGGTTTGTTTATTTGATGCTTTCAAGGGATGGAATAATCCTTATAGGCGCAATCATGCATCTTTTGCTATTTGAAAATAAACAGGCTCCTCCAAATAGATGGGGAAAACATTACACCGGATGGACTATCGCTTTATTCATAATTGTTTTATTGCAATCTGCTTTACCATTTGTACCAATCTATCTTGAATGGATAGCTATGGTGGGAGTGATTTTCTTTATTTTCTTAAGTTTGTTTAATTACTTAAATCAAGAAGGAAGATTAATTTTCAAGAAAATTTTATGAATCAAGATCTCGATCAGTTAAGTCTTAATATTAAGCTTGATGACTATGTAAGCTTGGATAAATATATAGACTGTAATAGTACTAAGGATTTTCTTAACTTTATCAAAAGCACACTAGCAGAAGACTCTGTATCTAACTTATTTTATATTTGGGGCGTAAAAGGGGTAGGGAAGGCATACATCATGCAGGCGCTTAATAGAGAATTCATTGCTTTGGGGAAGAAGACCTTTCATGTTTCTTTAAGCGATAACAGGATCACATCTCATGAAGTTTTTCAAAATTTAGGATCTATGGATGTGGTACTTATAGAAGATATTGATCACTTACCGCAAGAATCGGACTGGGAGTTTGAGGTCTTTAAATTATTAAACGAAGCTCTATCCAGTCAAACTAAGATTTATCTCTCTTCACAAGTTGTATCGAAGAATCTTCATATTGAACTCAAAGACCTAACTTCAAGGCTGTCTTATTGCACTGCAATAGAGGTTCCTGAAATTACTCAAGATGAGAAATTAGAAGCTTTAACCCAAGCGTCTAGTCGGAAAGGCATGCATCTTGATGCAAAGACAATTCAATATATTTTCAATAATACCTCTCGAAGCTTATCAGATTTGTTACAGCTCATGAGTGATATTGATGGTTTCTCCTTAAAGAAGAAAAAGAAGGTAACACCTACTCTAATAAAAGAATTTCTAAGCATTAGATCTGACAGTCCTCACAAATAATGTAATGACCTTTTGGGTCGTTGAATTTATCTATATCTTTTAATGCCTTTACGGTATGTTTTATTAAGAGATTTTCTCTTATGAATGAAGGAAATATAAAGCCTACATATCCAGAAAATCTATTGAATAATTGTTCTCTCCAATTGACTGTTTGCGCAGGATAATAAGTACTATATTTTGAAATATTAGCCAATTCTGCTGCGCTATTTATTGCCATTTGAAGGTCACCGATTTTATCAACTAGACCTAATTCCAATGCCTTAGATCCAGCCCATACTCGACCTTGAGCTATTTTATCAACTTCTTCAATAGAGATGTTTCTTGCTTCTGATACGAGCCCTATAAACCTCTTATAGCCATATTCAATCTCATTTTGAATAATTTTAGAGAAGCTTTCGTCTAATGGACTAGTGACATCACCTGATAAATTTATTTTGGAAGTGCTAACTCCGTCACTATAAATACCAATTTCATTTAAAGCTCTATCAAAGGTAGGTACTATGCCAAAAATTCCTATTGATCCGGTTATAGTGTTATGTGAAGCCCATATTTCGTGTGCATTTGCAGATATCCAATAACCTCCTGAAGCGGCAACATTTCCCATAGAAGCAACGATTTTTATATCTTTTTCTTTTGCAGCGAGTAATTCTTGTCGAATTTGTTCAGAGGCAAATACACCACCTCCGCCTGAATCTACTCTTAATACGATAGCTTTTACTTCTGGATCTTCATGAGCTTCTTTAATTAATCTAGAAGTTGAGTCTCCACCTATTGTTCCAGGAGGTTGGACTCCATCAACAATTGTTCCTCTTGCCACTATTACAGCTATTTTCTCATCAGAGGATTCCACTTCTTTTTCTGATTGAATGAGCTGGAAGTATTCATAACCTGAAATACTTGAAAAGCTTTTCTTATCCTCGGATTCCCCAAACATTTCTTTAAGAAGAGTGCGTGCTTTAGTTCTGGATAAAAGTTTGTCTACGAGCCCATAGTCAAGCAATGCTTCAGCCATAGAGTTCTCTGATTCTGTGAAAACTTTATCCGCATTATCAACTAGATATTGAATGTCATCTGGTGCCATTTCTCTGTTTCTAGCAACAACTTGTTTCCATGATTTCCATAAGACGTCGAGGTAGGCTAGATTTGCTTCTTTCGCAGCATCAGACATTTCATTACCTAAATATGGCTCAACAGCTGACTTAAATGTCCCTACTTTGAATATATTGATATCAAGTTTTAATTTATCTAAAAGGGATTTGTAATAGAGCTTAGATCTGCCGAACCCATCTACTAGTATCGCACCATCTGGATTCATAATTATTTCATCAGCAAATGAAGCCAAGTAGTAACCGCTTCGACTAAAGTAATCTCCTATAGCAATAATATTTTTGTTTGAATCTTTTAATTTTTGTAAAGCTATTCCAACATCATACAAAACTACCTGGCCAGTTCCGTTTATATTGTCTAATCGTAATAGAACGTCTTGAACTCTATCATCTGTTGCAGCGGCATCGAGAACCTCTAATAAGTCACCTACGTATAACTCTCTTGGCATGGCACCGCTCAGGTTATCAATAGGATCATTTGATCCAGTAATTTGTTCTACTATTGGGCCCATAGGATTGATAACCAAAGCTTTATCGGTTGGATCTGCATGATCGCTCGAAAATATTGAACCAATGAATGAAATCATTCCTATTACAAGCGCTAATAAGAAAAGGATATTCAGCGATAAAAAGAATAGTTCTCCAGAGAAAATCCAGAAGAAGGGATTTCTTTTTAATTTTTCAAAAAAAGTTTTTTGTTCCATGGGTATTAATTAGTTGATTAGTGATAATACATTTTCAGGCGGTCTTCCAAGAATAGCATTCTTTCCTGATATAACAATTGGCCTTTCAATTAACTTTGGGTATTTTGACATTAATTTAATAATTTCTGAGTCATCAATAGTCGTATCTTTTAGATTTAAGGCTTTATATTCATCCTCACCTTTTCTAAGCAAGTCCCGAGGTTGCAGCTTTAATAGATTTATAATATTACTTAAGGTCTCTGTAGTGGGTGGTTCTTCGAGATAAAGAACAATGGAAGGGTCTATCCCATTAGCTTTTATTAATTCTAGAGTTTGTCTTGATTTACTACACCTAGGATTGTGGTAGATGGTAAAATTATTCATTAGTTAAACTATTTTTATAAATGTACAAAAACCTATACTACAAGACCAAGAATTTTTTTCTAATAAATCTTATTTTTATTTTAAGTGCCTGTTCTGAACCTGACTATAAACTAGTAGACGGCGATACAGGTCATTTAGATGATTTTTTAGGTAAATGGCTCGTAGTAAATTACTGGGCAGATTGGTGTCCGCCTTGCATTAAAGAGATGCCGGAACTGGCCAATTTCTATAATTCAAACAAAGACTCGGTACTTGTACTAGCCTATAATTTTGACAGACTTGAAGGTGAGGAATTATCTAACCAAATTGAGAGATTTGGTGTAGATATACCCAGCATCACCAATGATCCAGGATTATTATTTGGGTGGGAGTCTCCACCAAGCCTTCCCGCAACCTATATTATCACCCCTGAAGGTAAGCTCCTGCATAAATTGATAGGACCTCAGACTCAAGAAGGACTTGAAGAGTACATAAACAATTAAATCTCTTCTTTTAGGAATATCTCCGGATTAACCGGTATTCCCAAAAAGAAAACTTCCCAATGCAAATGTGGTCCTGTAACTCTTCCAGTACTTCCAACGAAGCCCAATGTTTGACCTTTTGAAACTGATTGTCCTAAAGTGACTATTTTTTTACTTAAGTGTGAATAGCTCGTTATAAGGCCATTTCCATGATCAATATAAATAACATTCCCCTTATAAAAAAAACTATCAGCAAGAATCACTTTTCCGCTAAGCGGAGCTATTACTGATACTCCTTCATCAGCTGCTATATCAAGGCCAGTATGTCTATTTCTTGGTTGTCCATTTATATATCTCCTAACACCAAACTCGCTACTTTTTATACCTGTTACAGGTATCATCATTTCTCTTTCTTTTAAATTTTGATAAGTAAAAATATTTTTTAAAGCAATTCCTTTTATGTATTCTTCCTTAATTCTTTTTTGCATAGAATCTGGAGGCTTCACTAGGTCTTGATTTTTAATAGTGATTCTTGATTCTCGATAAAATTTATTCTCGATATCAATTAAAGCAATTAATTCATTAGAAAAGGAAATTTTAAGCTGGTCATTCTCAAAGGTAAGAGGTATTGGGACTAATAAATTGATAGATGAGTTGCTGTCCCGACAGACTTCGTATTTTAAACCTTCAGCAATTAGTTTCTTATCTAGATCAATATCGCTATTCATAAAGCGATAGTTAACTATTCCCCCAGGATAGGGTTTGTGAACGGGAAATGAACAGTACGATGCCTTTTCTATTAATGGAAGATTTGTGCAAGAGGTAATTAAGGCAATAAAAAATAAAAAAAATTTATTCATCAATCTTTTCTATTACTTCCGCAAGCACTTGTCCTTCCTCAAATCTTGCTTTTATCTTCTGCTTAACTTTCAACTGATCAGAGGAAGTAATAATATTTTTTTCTTCATCAGTAACAATAGAATATCCTCTGCTAAGAACGGACAGAGGACTCACTGCCTCCAGTGTACTAATGTTTTTCATATAAACTTTTTTCTTTTCTTCGATATTTACTTTTATAGAGTTATTTAAGTTTACTGAATTGACCTTGATTCTATTTTGCTGAGTCTTGATAAGAGTTAAAGGGGATGAGCTTTTTAAGCGAGAGAGGCTTGTCTCTAAAGAGCTTTTCTTTCCTAATGTAATATTTGATAGTAAATCTCTCATTCTTAACTCTAAATTATCTAATTTCTGAGATGTTTCTCTAAGCTTCTCTCCCGGATGCCTTAGTAAGGCAGATTTATTTTTCAACTTATCTTTTAAGTTCTTAATCTGATTGACGGATATGTTACTTATTTCATTTTTTAGTCTAGATATTGAATCTAGTAGATTGGAATGTTGTTGACTGATTATTTCAGCGGCAGCTGAGGGTGTTGGAGCACGAAGGTCTGAAACAAAATCACTAATTGTGAAGTCTGTTTCATGTCCAATCGCACTAATGATAGGCAGTTCAGATTCTGCAATAGCCCTCGCAACTGACTCCATATTAAAACACCATAAATCCTCTATTGAACCACCACCCCTTGCCAAGATGATAAGATCAAAATCTGAAAAGTTATTCGCTTTTCTTATGGCACTTACGATTTCTTTATCGGCAGTTTTTCCCTGTACCTGAGATTCGATTAAAGCTAGTTTTACAAAAGGAGATCTCCGTCTTAAGACATTAATAATATCTCTTAAAACAGCACCAGTTTCAGAAGTAATAACAGCAATAGAGCGAGGAAGAGGGGGTATATATTTTTTCTTATCTGCATGAAAAAGACCTTCGTTATCTAATTTTCTTTTTAGATCCTCAAAGGCCTTAAGTAAGGCGCCTTCTCCAAACACCTCAATATGTTTAACATTAAATTGATATCTTCCTGAAGGAGCATAAATACTAATGTTTCCATTTAATATTAGCTCATCACCAACTTTAGGTTCAAAAATAATATTTTGATTTTCAAACTTAAACATGACGCAACTCAAAGAGGACTTTTTATCTTTTATGGTAAAGTACCAATGACCTGATCCATGGGCTGTGAAGCTGGAAATTTCACCTTGTATCCACACATTAGATAAATCTCTTTCCAATAAACCTTTAGCTAGGTTGTTGATATCTGATACAGATACAATTTCAGTATTATTGGATGGAACTTGATTCATTTACAAAAGTATAACCGAAGATTTTGAACGAAGAAAAAAATAAATCTACAGATCTCTTTAAAGGCATCCTGCTCTTATTTGTTGGAGCTTTGATGTTGGGAGGTTCGGGTATTTTTGTGAAAATTAGCGAATCTTCGCCCTCTCTAATTGCATTTTACAGAGCATTTTTTGCACTGCCTTTTCTTTATCTCTGGGCGAGATACGAAGAAAGAGGTTATAAAGAAAAATTTCAATGGAATACAAGAAAGTTATTTTTCTTGTGCTTTGGAGGGGTATGTTTTGCCTTAGATATGTCAATCTGGAATTGGTCCTTATCATTTACATCTGTTGCTAATGCAACGTTAATGGCTAATACAGCGCCAGTTTTTGTAGTTTTATTCGGTGTATTGTTCCTTAGTTATACAATTAAACTATCTTTCATTATTTCGTTATTATTCGCCTTAATCGGAGTCTCGTTAGTTGTTTTGCCAGGCGAAAGTGTGATGGTATTCGGAGATTCGCTTGGGTTGGTAGCGGCAATTTTTTATGCTGGCTATATTCTTTCTATCAAAGATCTGACCAATGAACTAAGACCTGCCAAAACTCTATATCTAGTTACTTTGATAACAGCCTGCTGTTTATTTTTGATAAGTATTTTTGAAACTAAGGAATTAACTATAGGCTTATCGGAATTTATAATTCTTCTTTCATATGCCATTTTCTCGCAAACTATTGCTCAGGGAATGATCACTTATGGAATTTCAAAGGTTTCTGCGCATCTGTCTTCTTTGGTATTGTTAATGCAACCGGTAGCGGCAGCATTTTATGGATGGCTTTTACTTGAGGAATTATTAAGTCCCTTACAGATATTTGGCGGTTTTATTGTGTTAACAGCTATCTATATAGCAAGTAGAAAGTAACTAATCCCAATTTGGTTCTCTTTTTTCAAGAAAAGCAGAGATACCTTCTTGAGCATCAGGACCGGCAAATGTTTCAGCACTCTTTTTACCCAGGTAGGGTAAAGCTTCATCAAATTCCATAGAATCTTGACGAACGTAGGCTTCTAATCCAAATTGCATAGTTCCAGGAGCAAGATTTGCAAGATCTGAAGCTAATTCTCTTACAGCTTCATCTAGTTGATCGCTCGTAACTGATTTGTTAATTAGTCCCCATTCTTCTGCTTTCTTTGCATCAATAGCCTGTCCTCTCATGCAGAAATCTAGACCAGCCCTCTTAGGCATGACTCTAAATAAACCAGCCATCACCATGTGGGGCCATACCCCTCTTAAAATCTCAGGAGCTGAAAACGTAGCTTCTTCAACGGCAATTGCATGTGTGCAATTTGTAACCATGAGCAGGGCACCTGCATGAACAGATCCTTGAATCTTGCAAATAACAGGTTTATATAAATGTCTAATAAGTAAACTGATGTCATCTGAGCCTTCAATTTTAGGTACATTTGATTCTGCTTTTTCTCTCTTGAGGTCTGCACCTGCACAAAAAACATCACCTTCAGCTGCTATTACAACAACTCTAATTTCCCTCTCTTGCTTTGCATAAGATAATGCATAGCAAATCTCGTTCATCATTACGTTGTTTAGAGCATTTTTCTTTTCAGGACGATTCAGTGTCACTGTCAACACATTCTTCTCAATATTAATTTTAGTAGCTTGAAAAGTCAGATCTTCAAGAGATAGTTTTGATTTATCGTTCATGGTAATTCCTATTTTTATTTTTTAGATTAAAGATTCAGGTACTTCAATATTTTTGGCTCTTAGGTATTCCCCTAATGATTTTGCTTGTCCATCTAATCTTGTAGACGATGAAACACCGTCTTGTAATATTCCGTGAACATAAAAATTAAGCGACAAGATATTAGGTAATTCATGTCTGTCTATTTTGTATTCTGCTAAATCAGGAAGTAACTCTTTAACTTTTTCTACGGTTAAGAATTCAAATAAATAAGAATAAGCATCTTGTGTTTTAGCCCAAACACCTAAATTAGCACATCCACCTTTATCCCCTGACCTAGTCCCATAAAGCTTACCAAAGGGAACGTTTTTGTAAGATTCAATTTCTGGAAGTTTGTTTTCATAAGGCTCTTTTTGATAATAGATTTCTTCATAATCCATCTGGCTAGTGGGTATTACTTCTATGCTCTTACCTTCAAAATGGACAATTTCCTTTATGTGTTTACTATCAACTAGAGCGGGCCAGTATTCTATAAAATGCCCAGTAGCCGTGCCAGCTCTTCCTGTATACCCAGGAATAGTCCCAAGTGCTAATTCAGTTGTCTTGGCGCTGAATAATCTTCCAACAAGATCAGGATTGGTTGACATCACAGAAATCCTTAGTGAAGCTTGAGCTTCTTCATTTGAATTAGGGTCTTCTTTATCAGTGCGTAGTAGTTGAATGTCTACTTTATCAAATTGCTCTTTGCCTCCAACATTATCAAAGATTAGGTCTGTTACTAACTTTGCTTTTTCTTCAATATCCAACCCGGTAAGTAATATTTCGCTGCCATTTCTAAATCCACCAGACAGATTAATGCATACTTTATGAGTCTTGGGAGCACTACTGCCTCTGCATCCGGAGACATACACTCTATCTTGTGATTCTTGCTCAATCTTAAGGGTATCGAAGTGACTGATCACATCCGGATTCATATAGGCTGGAGTATTTATTTCATATAAAAGTTGTGCTGTGACTGTTCCCACAGAAACAAGACCGCCTGTTCCAGGATGTTTTGTTACCGTAAAACTTCCATCTTCATAGATTTCAGCAATGGGATAACCAATATTTTTAAAACTCGGAACTTCTTGAAAGAACGAATAGTTGCCACCAGTTGCCTGAGCACCGCATTCTATAATGTGTCCTGCAGCAAGTGATCCAGCAAGAGCATCGAAGTCATTTCTAGACCAATTAAATTTCCATGCAGCAGGTCCTATGACAACAGCAGCATCAGTCACTCTTGGACAAACTACTACATCTGCTCCTGCATCTAAAGCTTCTTTAATTCCCCAAGCACCCAAGTAAGCATTGGCCGTTAAAGTTTCTTTCCCATGATCTTTAAGAGCTATTCCCTTTTCAATACTCTCCAGCTTTTCTCCAGCAGCACCTAATTCTTCAATTCTAGGAGCTAAATCGTCGCCATCTATGTAAGCTACTTTGAGGTTTAAACCTAGCTCTTCAACGATCGCTTCTATTTTAGATGCCATTGAAGAGGGATTTAGGCCTCCTGCATTAGTAACAATCTTTATGTCCTTTTCTTCACAAGCTTTTGCAATTTCAGTAAATTGTTTCAAGAAAGTGCCTACATAGCCTTGATCTTCTCCTCTTTTCATTCTCTGATTGTAGAGAATGGTCATTGTTAACTCGGCTAAATAGTCGCCTGTAATAACATCAATAGGGCCTCCTTCAACCATATCTTTTGCAGCTGATAGTCTATCGCCATAAAAACCACTGCAGTTCCCTATAATTATCTTTTCTCTCTCAGTATTCATCATCTCTCCTTTGAAATTTTTATTTACTTTTTAAACCTTTAAAAATTATTTCCATCATCTCCTTAGCCGAGTCAGCTGTTTCGGCTTTAGATGCTTTTTTTAAATATTTCCTGTTTGTTTCTCTCGTTAGACCCGATAATACTAGAGACATCCAAGAGGTATCTATTTTGTTTATCTCTCCTGCTTTGATTGCCTCATCAAGCATTTTTTTTGTTAAGTTTACAACGTAATTTTCATGAGAATCTATAAGCGCTCTTGCACCTTGAATTTTGTCAAAGTCTTCAGTGAAGGCGAGAGTATCGTTTTTTGTTGCTTCATTGGTCTTATGGAGAAATATTTTTAATTTCTCTAAAGGCCCGTCATCAGTATTGATAGCTTGCTGAGCTTCAGCACCTATCTTGAATAACAATCTGTCTACCGCTATTAACAATAAATCTTCTTTTTTTGGCGCTATTTTATATAGAGTTCTAAGAGAGACTTTAAGCCTGTTGGCTATTTGAGACATAGTCAATTGAAGATAGCCTGCTTCTATTAACTCTTCTAAGCCTAAAATTGCTTCTTTTTGTCTTGCAGACAGGAGGTTTTCTTTTGATTTGCTTAATAGAGGACTTGGACTTTCCAAAAACTCGTGTGTTTCCAACGAATTATCGGAAACTTTCAATGACAGGACCATAAGTTTATTTTGGTTCTACAATCATTAATAGAGTGCCATTCTCAAGTTGCTCATCTTTCTTTACCAAAAGCTTGGTGACTTTTCCGTCTTCAGAAGCCTTAACTTGATGTTCCATTTTCATAGCTTCCAATATCACTAAAGTGTCTCCTTTTTTAACTTTAGAGCCAACTTTTACCTTAAGATCAATAACTTTTCCAGGCATTGGCGCTATGAGACCTCCGGCCTCAACCTCGCTTCCAGGTAGAGTAAATCTAGGAAGAATTTCAAGCACTGCATTGCCCCATGGCATATGAACCACAATGGTTTTAGAATCTTGAGTAACTTTCGCATAGAATCTTCGACCATCTATCTCAATATCAATCCCAGACTCTTCCCACTTAAATATATTGGCAACCGATCCATTATTTAAACTAAAAGAGCCGTCTCTTCTGCGTATATAGTTAATGGTTGCTTCTTCTTCTAAGCAACGAAAAGATAATTTTTGTTGTGGAAGTTTTGAATTTCTCCATCCAGAAGGAATTTGATTAAGTGCATTAGAGTTTTTTCTATTCAAGCCTTGAATCCAAAGCGCAGCCACTGAAGAAGAGAGTTCAAGATTTTCCCCACTCATAGGTACTGATCTTTGAGGATCAACTTTTTCAATGAAATCAGAAGTGGTAAGTCCTTCATGAAAAGCTTCTGAACGTAAAGACGAAACTAAGAAATCTCTATTTGTTATTACTCCGCCTATATGAAGTGATTCTAGTGCTAGTGCCAATTTATTGGCTGCATCGGTTCTAGATTTTCCAGTACTTATTACTTTCGCAATCATTGGATCAAAGTCTGTTCCAATGATTGATCCTTGCTCAACTCCCGTATCCCATCTTGCTTCGATGTTAGAGTCAGGTTCGTAGGCAATCAGTTTGCCTGTTGCAGGAAGGAAATCATTAGATGGATCTTCAGCATAGAGCCTTGCTTCTATAGAGGATCCAGACCACTCAATTTCTTCTTGGCTATAACCAAGTTCTTCACCGCGTGCGATTCTAAGTTGCTCATATACCAAGTCTTTACCAGTGACACCTTCCGTTACAGGGTGTTCAACTTGTAATCTGGTATTGACTTCTAAAAACCAAAATTCACCCGTTTTATCATCCACTAAAAACTCAACTGTTCCTGCAGATTCATATTTTAATTTTTTTGCTAAGTTAACAGCAGCTTTACCCATCGCCTCTCTCATTTCAGGATCAACTCTAGGAGAAGGCGATTCTTCAATAATCTTTTGATGCCTTCTTTGGATGGAGCACTCTCTTTCTCCTAGATGCACTACGTTTCCGTAGGAATCACCCAATATTTGAATCTCAATATGCCTCGAAGAAGCAACATACCTCTCTATGAAGACTCTATCGTCTCCGAATCCAGACAATGCTTCTCTTTGAGCTCCAAGAATCGATTCTTTTAATTCTTTATTTGAATCAACAATACGCATACCTTTTCCGCCTCCACCAGCAGCAGCTTTGATCAGTATGGGGTATCCTATTGAAGACGCTTTCTTAGGATCTGTTGTCATAGGCAGGGTAGGTACACCTGCCTTTTCAGCTAAGACTTTAGCCTTTAACTTATCTCCCATTGAAGTAATAACTTTTGAATTGGGGCCAACCCAAATTAAACCTTCTTTGATCACATCTCTAGAGAACTTAGCATTCTCTGATAGAAATCCATAACCAGGATGAATTGCCTGTGCTCCAGTAGCTTTGGCAGCGGCTATTATCTCCTTAGAATTTAAGTAAGAATCTGTAAGTCTTATGGCTTCGTCTGCTTGCTTTACAAACAGAGAATCAGCATCTGCATCAACATAGACTGCTACGCAACTTATACCCATATCATGGGCACTTTTAATTATTCTACATGCAATTTCGCCTCTGTTGGCAATAAGTAATTTATGAAAAGTCATAGTCTGTATACTCCATACCCAGGTGTTCCCTCAATAGTTTTTCCATTCACCACTGAGAGGCATAATCCAAGTACTGTTCTTGTGTCTCTAGGGTCAATAATTCCATCATCGCTTATAGCGCCAGTAGCTCTTAGAGCAAGAGAACCTTCTTCTTGAGCTGCTTCTGCAAAGGCCACCATTTGAGCCTCATTTTTTTCATCAATCTTCTCTCCCATTCTTTCAGCTCTAGCCCTCCTTACAATAGACATTACACCGGCAATTTGTTGAGGACCCATCACTGCAATTTTTGCAGTGGGCCAAATAAAAGTGAATCTGTTGTCAAAAGCTCTTCCAGACATGGCATAAGTTCCAGCACCATATGAATTACCCAAGATAACCGTAAGATGTGGCACGGTAGAATTAGAAACCGAATTTAAGAATTGAGCGCCTTTCTTGATTTGCCCGTCAGTTTCATAATCTTTTCCTACTACAAACCCAGTTATGTTCTGTAAAAATACAATGGGCACATCTACTTGATTACATAATTGAACAAAATGAGCTCCTTTTGATGCGGTGTCGGGAAATATAGGACCATTATTTCCTATAATGCCTACCGTATAGCCATGAATGGAAGCAAACCCGCATACCATAGTGGATCCAAATAGAGGTTTAAATTCCTCAAATCTTGAACCGTCCGTTACTCTTCCAATTACTTCTCTGACATCAAAAGGTCTTTTAAGGTCTGGATCAACTAAACCCAATAAATCTTCAATATCATTAATTGGCTCATCGGCTTGATGAGTGGGGCCGCAACCTTCTTTCCGCCAGTTAAGGTGAGAGACTACCTCTCTTCCTATTCGCAATGCATCCATTTCATCTTCTGCAAGATAGTCAGCTAAACCTGACTTTTCAGCATGCATTTGACCACCACCTAAAGTCTCGTCATCTGATACCTCTCCTGTTGCCATTTTGACTAGAGGCGGACCACCTAAGAAAACCTTTGATTGCTTCTTGATAAAGATATTGTAGTCAGACATTCCAGGTTGATATGCACCACCTGCAGTAGAAGAACCAAAGACTATTGAGATAGTCGGTATTCTTAATTTGGAAAGTTCGGTCACATCGTAAAAAGTTCTTCCGGATTCTGCAAAGTGTCCCGACCCTAAGACAGTACCTTGGGAAGCACCTTTACCTTTTCCACCGCCCATTCTCAAATCACCACCTGCAGATTCTACAAACTGAACATAAGGTATTTTATTGACTCTGGATATCTCCATGGCTCGGGTCCATTTTTTTCCTGAAAAAGCATGCATGGCCCCCGCCAAAACTGTAGGGTCATTTGCAAAAATAACGACTTCAATACCTGCAACTATTCCTATGCCTGCTACACAGCCTCCTCCAACAGGGTAGGCCGAGGCATATGCTGCTAAAGTACTTATTTCAAGAAAAGGAGTATCAGGGTCTAAGAAATTTGCAATTCTTTCACGTACAGGCATTTTACCTCTTGCAGCTAATCTATCGTGATGGTGTTGTCCTCCTCCTAATTCAACTTCTGTAATCAGATCTTCAATAACGTCTAGCTTCTCAAGCATAGACTTTTTGTACTTAGCAAATTCTTCCGATTTATTATCAATATCAGATTTTAATGGTGAGGATAGTAAAGTATTTTTCATAGCTTATTTGTATAATGATCTTTAATTATTGTCTTAATCTTTCAAGGATTAGAACTGGATAATATTGTAGACCAAATATTACCACATGCAAATTTACAAGACACAGGAATCCTGAAAGCCAGAGGATGAAGACCAAAAAATAATTCTATCTCAATACATAATATTGAGAGCACAAGAGAAGGAAATCTTTTAATTTATTTATGAAAGCCAGGAGTTTCGATATAGGAAAAGTTATAGAAGAGATTAATCAAAATTCTATAGACGCAAGCCTACAAGAAAAAGCAATTCTTAAAGCAAAGGGCATAGACCAAATAATTCTAGCTCACTACATAATATTAAGAGCGGAAGAGCTGGCCGCCAAAGAAAAGTTTTTTGTAAGGAAATTCTAATTTTCTCTACCTTGATATTTATATTGATGATATAAATAATTTTCATAAGATAAGAATAAGGTCATTAAGATTTAGGGGAGGCTAAGTAATGAATAAAGATAGTGCAATTAAGAAATATGATGCGATTATAATTGGAGCCGGCTTTGCGGGTATTTATATGCTGTTGAAGCTAAGAAAATTAGGTTTATCTGTAGTCATTCTAGAAAAAGCAGATCAAATTGGCGGTACCTGGCATTGGAATAGATATCCTGGAGCAAGATGCGATATTCCTTCTTTAGAGTACTCTTATCAGTTTGATCATGATCTCCAACAGGAATGGGATTGGTCAGAAAAATACTCAGCTCAACCCGAAATACTTGAGTATATAAATCATGTTGCGGATAGATTTGAATTAAGAGATGGCATTCAATTCGAAGAAGAAGTGATCAGTGCTAATTTTAATGATATTGATTCAAATTGGTCCATTACTACTTCAAAAGATGACTATGAAGCTAAGTTTTGTATTTTTGCTACTGGATGTCTTTCAGTTCCTAATAAGCCACATTTTGAAGGATTAGAGAATTTTGAGGGCGAACTTTTGCAAACATCTACATGGCCGCAAGATAAGCAGGACTTTACTGGGAAGAGGGTGGCAATTATTGGTACAGGTTCTTCGGCCATTCAATCTATTCCTTTGATAGCCCAACAAGCAGAAGAGTTATTTGTTTTTCAAAGAACGCCAAATTACTCAATACCGTCAAATAATGGTCCTATGGATAAGGCTCTAGAACAAGAAATAAAATCTAGATATCCAGAATTTAGAAAAGAAAACTATCTGAATGGTTTTGGAATCGCAGCGATTTCAGATGAGTCTTTAATTACAGAAACTGATGTAGAGGAAGTGCATGCCCAATTAGAAGAAAATTGGCAAAATGCAGGTTTAGGTTTCTTTGGAGGTTATGCGGATGTAGCAATGGATCCTGATGCCAATAAGGTAGCTGCAAACTTTGTAAGAAATAAGATAACCAGTATTGTGAAGGATTCAGAAACAGCTTCTTTGCTTGCTCCTGATTACCATATTGGAGGCAAAAGATTGTGCGTGGATACTGGTTATTTCGAAACCTTCAACCAAAGTAATGTCCATCTAATAGATTTGAAAGAAAATCCTATAAAGAATATCACTACTAATACAATTGAATCAGATCGTGTTTATGATATTGATACCCTTATCCTTGCAACAGGATTTGATGCAATGACTGGAGCTCTTACAAGTATAGATATATCTGGACGAGATGGTATTAAGCTTAAAGATCAATGGAAGAGTGGAGCTAAGTCCTATCTAGGTATTGGGATTGCTAACTTTCCCAATCTTTTTACTGTCACCGGACCAGGCAGCCCCTCGGTCCTTTCAAATATGATGCCTTCTATTGAACAACATGTGAATTGGATTACAGACTGTATTGAGTGGATGATCAAGAATAATAAAGAAGTTATAGAATCTTCTAAGACTGCAGAAGATGATTGGATGGTGCTTGTTAATGAAATTGCTGATACAACAATTTTTACAGATACCAAGTCTTGGTATAACGGTTCTAATATAGAAGAGAAGGCTAAGGCGTTTCTTCCTTTTATTGGAGTTCCGGTTTATACGGAAATGCTCGATGAAATAGTCTCAGAAGACTATAAGGGCTTTATATTTGATAAAACAAATTAGTCTCTAGACAAAAATAGCAGTATTGAGGAGCATGGCAGCTCCCATAAAAATTAAACAACCTGCCTGGACTATAGTTGGGATCACAACAAATAATACCAATGGATTAAAGTCCATTTTATTCATATAGTCCTCATCTCTCCACTCCAGAAATGTATTTTCATCGGCTTGTTCTTTTACAATTTGTAGTCTCATGGTTTTTATATTTGAGAAAGATAGTTATCCAATCTTTCTTGGTTCATTAAAAAAGTCTTTTTATAAGACTCTGCTTTTAGCTTGATAGCATCTATGTTTGAGTTTGATTCAACTTTAATTACACCAACCATTGCCATCATATTGTGAGGTGTGCATTGGTATACATAAACGCCTTCTTTTGAAAGAGTTACTTCAACATCTTGACTCATACCGCCAATCCAGGCTTCGGCTCCGTCTGGAATCATGCCATCCACTGATGAGGAGTTATGGGACATATCGGTTGCGATAAATTTTACGGTATCACCCTTTTTGATAGTAATAACAGCTGGTTCAAAAACCATCATGCCTTCCTTTCCGGCATTGAGCATTTGGACAGTGTGAACCTCAGAGAAGAGGGTGAATGTTGAGATCGAAAGTAATAGTGTTAATGCAAGCTTTTTCATGCCTGCATTATACACAATACTTATTGAATGATATAAATTAAATTTATATTATATCAAAAGTTAGGCCAGCTTTTTCTTCTAGCCTTTGAATTAATTTATCGCCCATCGCCGGAGCAGGAGTATAAATTCCTCCTGGTAAATCTGAACAATCTTGTATGAGACAAATGGCACTTTCAGTTATCATTTTGGAAGTAGACCCATATCCAGGATCCATATCTCCGGTGACTCTTGCTTCAATACTTTCTTCCCCAAGGTCTGCAAAGAATAAAACATCATAATTACCTTGCTCTCTAGATTCTTTTGAAGGCCCTTCACCGGGTTGAGGAACATTATCTCCCCCCATAGGATTAGCAGAAGTCATAGCATCAGCTATTTGTTTTCCTTCTTCTCCCTCACCCGCGATCATCATTTCATCGTAACAAAAATCTTCACCGTATTGATGGTCTAGTAGGGCATTACTTCTATGTATATTTTTTGTATTTATCGGCGCCATAACAAATGGTGCTACCCACATATTTAGTTTTTTATCCAAGAGGACTTTTGAGTCATCCAGTTGAGCGGGACCTTCAAAACCCTCTGTTAATGAAAAAGGATTAGCTAGAACTTTTATTAACTCTGGTTTTTTCTTTAAAGTTGCCATAGTTGCTCCTAAAGAGGCAATTGTCCCTCCAGAAAATTCTCCATTCATAGCCTTAACCCTGCCTCTTACATGTTGAGCTGGTTTACCAAATTTATCCATTGCAGCTTGCTGTACAAAATACACTCCTAAATCAAAAGGTATACTGTCAAAACCGCATGAGAAGACAATCCTAGCTCCAGATGCTTGCGCGGTTTCTTTATGTGCATTGATCATTTCATACATCCAGCCAGGTTCACCGGTTAAATCTACATAATCTGTTCCATTTTTTGCGCATGACTCAACTAAATTTGAACCATAGAGTTGATAAGGTCCGACTGTAGTAAGGACACATTTGGTTGAACCGGTCATTGCATTTAATGAACCTTGATCATTACTATCAACTTCTAAAATGGAGAGGTCAGAACTCAATCCTAGCTCTTCTCTAATGCCTTCAAGCTTTTCTCTATTTCTTCCTGCTATAGCCCATTTAACCGATCCATTCTCTCCGTATTCGCTTTGAATATATTCTGCAACTAATTTACCCGTATAACCGCTAGCCCCAAAAACTACTACATCAAATTCTCTTTCTGACATCTTCACTCTCCTATTATCATCATAAAATTAGTATTTTACATGACATAATTATTTCAATCTCAAACCTACATATTTTCTAATTTACGATTATGTTTTTTTAACTTAATTCAGGCCTCTTAGTCTTATTTCCTCTTTCATCCAATTTACTACTATATTCAATCTCTCTTCCAGATCTGTAACATGTTCAGCTAATAGTCCTGATGCATCAGTAACGTTATTCATTGTCTCTGCATGTTGAATTAAAGTGACAATATTATTTCCTGTTTCTAATTGTTGAGATTGTAAATCTACAACTTGGCTTTCAAGTTCTTTAATTCTTTCTTTAAGGTTCAGTATTTCTTGTTCGTTCATTTGTTAATAAATATGATGATGAAAGATTTATTCAGATTCATACATTTCTCGCATTTTAAGCATATCGTCAATATGCTCTTTATTTTTTTCAGTAGCAATTTCAGTTTCTTCTTTTTTGCTTCTCAGCTCTTGCATAATTTCTTGATTATTTTCTTTTTGCTTCCAGAGGCAATACAGAATCAGAAGAGTGTTAGAGATAGTGAGCCCCAATATCAAATAAATCATTTCGTTCTCCAGGGTAAAAAATGGATTTTTCCTATTAAAACAAATCTCGCGAGCCACCCGAGACCCGAACAAGAAAATAAACCAAATACTCCAAATACTATTGTAAAAAATCTTTGTTCTAAGGGAATATCATAGATTAGTCCTGCACCGATAAGAGATACTCCAAGTACCAATCCAAACAATAAACTTATCCAATGAATGACTAAAGCGAATCTATCAAGTATTTTCATTCAGCAACCTTAAAATGCTTGTAAGTTAAATTCAATATGAAACTTAATTCTGATTTATATAAACATTTAGATGTTAGTATTAATTATGACAAAAATTTGGATCATAAGTTTTTTGGTACTGATGTCAAAGATTAGTAGTTCTACTGCAGATCCAAGCCAGGCTTTAGGTCTGTACTCTAATGAATATCAAAGCATAAAAAACCTATATTCTTCTTGTGACAATTTACTTGACCCTTTTCGCTCTGTCCCAATTATGCAAATTCCACCTGCTTATCCTCGAAGCGCTCTTGAAAAAGAAGTGTCAGGAACTGTTTTAACTAAAATTAAGATCAATGCAGATGGAACTGTTAAGACTTCTGAAGTTGTTTGGGCTTCAACTGATAATCCAAAATATAAGGATGTTTTCAATAGAAGCTCAATTAAAGCTGCAAATAAATTTATTTATAAACCCAAAGTAAATGAGATAGGAGAAAATATTGAATCTACTGCTCATACTGTTACCGCGTATAGCATTGATGGCAAAGAAGAAACTCTATATTTAGGAAATCAAAATAAAAATTATAAAAAGTTAAAGAGATTAATGAAGAAAGACCCTGATAGGTTTTTCATGGAAGTCGAAAAACTTTTGAATGGCAATAAATTAGAACCCATTCAAAGGGCAGTGTATCTATTTTTTAAAGGTTTAATGATGCATAAACAGGGTGAGGATAAAGATGATGTTATTAAGATTCTCCAAGAATCCCAAAAACTTTATTATGCAGTTTATGAATATCAAACTGACGATAAAAATGAAAAAAATATTTTTTTAATGGGAAGCAATGAATCTAAATTACACACTTTTGTTGGTGTTCTATTAGGACAATTGTACTTAGAAAAAACGATGTGGAATGAAGCGGCAATACAATACGCTACTGTAATCAGGAATGTTAGAAATAATAAAACTGAATCTCCTAGATTTCTTCAATCTTACATAAATCTTGGGATTGCGACTTATAATCTTAACTTATGGTGTCAAGCAGATGAAAGCTGGAAGAACGCTATAAAGCTTGGAGCCAAGATAAATACAAAATTTCCTGACTGGCTGAATATATATAAAGAAGAAGCAAATAAAAGGCGAAACTAAAGGTTATTAAAAACCATGAAAAGCATGCTATCCAAGGATCAAGCTAATAAGTTAAGTTCCAAGAATTCATGATAATCAATACACCTACACTTAAACCCAGAATAACCGAGATCACTTCATAAGTTTTTTGATTTCTGATTACTTTTGAGAGAAATAAATTAGAGAGAAACCAAGTGATTCCTCCTAATAAAATCATAATTAAAAAAATCATTAAATCGTTAAGAGTATTCCATACATGTTCCATGACCCAACCTTAAATCTACAACACAATAAGGTCAATAAAACTCTCGTGACTTAAATAAATAGGGATACTATAATTCGCGCTTCTTTGGGCGATTAACTCAATTGGTAGAGTGCCACCTTTACACGGTGGAAGTTACAGGTTCAAGTCCTGTATCGCCCACCATCTAAAATCTGCATAAAACTTCTCCCAAAAAAAAGGAGAGGTAGTCCTCTCCTTTTTGTATCGAAAACTATTTAGTCTTCTTTTTTCATCCAAACCGGAAGTAAAAGCATAGCAATAACCACTAACCACCAAACTTGAAATATTGGATTTGTGGGTATTAGGCTATAAGTAGGCGCTTCAGTTATATTTAGGAAGTCAACAAAACGCTGACCATTATCAGATATAGTATCTAGCTGACTTAAGGCAAAAGCTGTAGATTCCCAATTGATTTGAAGGAAGCCAAGGTTTTGAAGATTCAAGAAGACAATTCCTAAACCAAACAAACTCACAAGGATTTTTGTTACAAGATTTCCTCCATTATCTCTTACTCCAAGAGACGCTCTAAAAGCCACCCAAAGTAAAAAAGCATTTCCAGCAAAGAAAATGGCATTACTAATTAAGAAACTATTGAAAAGACTCTGTATTTCATATTCACCCATAAAATTCTCCATTTCTTTTAAGAACATTCTTAAAAGTTAATTCATATCAACTAAATGACTATCATTCTCAATAAAAAATTTAAATTTCTCTCAATATTAAGTTCAAGATCTTTGAATGAGTAACTGGAGGTTTTCATATATTTCATCTGTGTAGTGGAGAAGTGTTCTGGAGTGCCTTAAGAAGATAGAGGTAACCCAAGAGCAAACAAGTAATGTTTGTAATAATTTCCTTGAATAATCTTACCTCTTTAAGATTTTAAGAATTTCCTCAACTTTCTCATCAAATTTTTCCTCACTAACCAAAGCATCCTTTACACACATTTTTAAGTGGGTCTTTAAGACTTTTCCTTCTACCGTTGTAAGAGCATTTTTTGCTGCTTTGATTTGATTAAGAATATCTATGCAATATTTTTCTTCCTCAATCATTTTAGTAATTCCCCTTATTTGTCCTTCTATTCTTTTTACACTTGGTAATTGTTCTGAGTGGCATGGATGTTTCATATTAACCTCGGTATTAAATAAGTGAATAATGTTGCCAATAGAAATAAGGCAACAGAAAAATAATAAATTAGTCTTGAGCGTTTTCTAGTTTGCAGACATAGTCTACCAAGTTCTGGATCAGCCGGGCAGGGCATATGATAGGTTTTGTAATTTACGTAACCTGCCACCATTATCATAGCCAGTGCGAAGAGTGTTATTGAAATTTTATATTGAGATAGCACTATGAGAAACGGAAAAACCGAAATTAAACTTGCAAAAGAAGCTCCTGCTCCAATAAAAACAAATAATGCTGGCAATGCACAACATACTAGAGTGGAAGAGGAAGCAAAGAGAGATAAAAAATTAGCTGAATTATCATTCATAAGCTCTATAGACTTACAACTTGCATATCTATTGCATTTTGACCATTCATAACAATTTTTTCTTTGATATCATTGAAATTAATTTCTTCATTAAGAGAATAGGCAATTAATACCTTGCCTTTACTTAAATCAACATCTATTTTTTTTACTTTTTCATCTTTTTTGAAAGTTTTTTCTATGCCTCTGGCACAAAAGTCACATACCATTCCTTGCACATTTACAATGGCAACTTGTGCATCTTCAAGACCCACAAGGAATTTATCAAATCTATCAGGATCAACTGCTAATTTCTTTCCATCAATCATTTTTTCGTGGATATGACCTTCATGAGAATGATGATCTGTATCACTGGAATTAGCTGCGCTCCAAAGTGAAATAAGTGCTAATAATATAGTTAATATTTTTTTCATAATTTTTCTCAAAATCTATACATAAGATGCGTATCCCATTCAGATACATCGCTATAACCAAACTCTAAAAGAACATTACCTTTAAAAAATTTTAATACTGGATAATTTGACCATTCCTTATCCAAAGAATTTTTTTTTGCTTTGAACATTAACCAAGTATGAAAATCTCCATATTCTCCTAGGTAAGGTGCAATACCCATCTGAATATATTTTTCTTCATAGTCATTAATTTGATTTTCGACCTGCTTGAATCCAAATCCTACGAAAAATCTTCTTGTTTCCCAATCACCATGAACACCATAGAAATTATTGTTAAGCCCCGTTGTACTTATTCCTGATTGAAAATATAAATTCCTTTGAGATAACTCAGTATTTTTTCTATTAATTAAATAAGTAAGTCTTGTATAAGAATAACTATCACCAA
>Ga0115552_1000195_pt1 | contig 34239 bp, 27 predicted proteins | sample COGITO_mtgs_1103_3_FD_87178 | JGI IMG/M metagenome (GOLD analysis project Ga0115552, IMG submission 87178) | Pelagic marine microbial communities from North Sea - COGITO_mtgs_110328 | ecosystem: Environmental > Aquatic > Marine > Epipelagic | place: Germany:Helgoland, sampling site Kabeltonne...
GACCTTATATGTTTGATCACTATGAAAAGCATAAATATGTTCATATTCATGTTCATTTATCAATTTCAGAGAACGCTCATATGCTTTTTTAAAAACACCTGTTTTACGGTACTTTTCAAGAAGAAAGAAATCACCTGTAAATCCTATTTTCATTAACTTCAACTTGTCACTTGTATTGAAACTCTGACCAATAACACCAATAAAACCAATTACTCTCTTTTTTGAAAGAAGCACAGTTGATAACTGCTCAATTTCCGGAATATTCAATCCATATTTAATGATAAAATAATCAGCTGCAACCACCTTATTAAAAATTTCACTAAACAATTCGGTTAGCTCTTTAATGTGGCCTTCGTTTAAACCCTCAAGTTGATAATCAATATTGTCCATTGTCTATCGCTTTTAATTGGTTTCGTAATGAAATAAATGGGTTAACAACAAGTCGATCAGTTATGCCTTTTCGTTTTTTTTTCGATCCATCAGCTGAAAATTGAATTTCAATATTTTTACTTTCAAGAAGTTGGATTAACTTGTCATTATAATGACCAAAAGGGTAAGCAAAAACTTTGGAGTATGGAGTTTCTAATTCATCAAGAAATCGCACTGAGTCAATCAACTCTAGATTAATTTCATCTTCATTTAAGTTTGTAAAAGATAAATGATTTACACTGTGATTAGCGATTGAAATGAGAGGGTGCTTTTTCAATTCAACCAAGTCGTTTTTGTCCAAAAGTTCCCAAAACACCTTGTACTTCACTAAAAATGGTTGTGCTAGTTCTTTGAGCAATTCCGTTATTTCCATTATTACTTTATCATCTTGGACTAGCAACCATTTTTTTATTTCATTCAAGGAAAACCCGTTTAATGAAGGAAATTAATTCTGTAATTTTAAAAAAGATATTTTTTCATTCTTAATAATATCAAATAGATCTGTCCATTTTGGGTTAGAATTTTTTGTAGTTACGAAAAAGGAAGCAGGAATTTGATACTTTTCCAATATTGGCAATAATAATGTTTTGTTGTTTAAATAACCGTCATCAAAAGTCAAAAGTATATTTAGTTTATTCGGCTTTTGATGGCCTTTTATAAAATCTTCTAGACTAATTATATTGTATTCGACATCAAGCGCTTTCAACAGCGCTTCACATTGCTTTTCTAAAATAAATCTACTGTTAATAAAAGCTTGGTTATTAGAGCAAATTCCATGAAAACAAAGAACTTGTACTTCTCCTTTTCTTCTATTCAATTTCACAGGAATACCAACCCATTCCATAATATCATGGAAAAGCCATTTTAATTTTAATCGAATTTTTACAAGGATGATCATTCAAAATATTTAATAATAAACCTAGCTAATTCTTTTTGACCAAGCTCTGTTAAATGAGGATCATTTTCAAAATACAAGCGCTCACCATTTTTTTCTAGTTCACGAAAATAAAAAAGAGGATCGATGACGTTAAAGCCATTTTGACTTAAATGAATGGACCATTTATTGCTTTTTGATAATTCACTTTGAATATCTGCTCCTAATTCTAGATAGCAATCACGGTAAAAAGTATGAACTTGTGCACAATGTGGAATAATCACAACGTAAACCGGAACAGTAGATGTTTCTTCCATTTTTTTCAAATAAACAATGAGCCGATTGAATTCATCTAATTTTCTTTGACTCAGAGAAATCACATTTTGAGGGTAATGATTGTCTCCATGTATAAAAAGTTTAGTGCGAGTAGAATAGAACTTAGAATCAAAGGCTTTGGATGTTTTCACATCAACAGTATCACTAATATCATAACTTACTTGACCCATTCGATAATTGAAAAAATTAAGTACTCGGAACCGATTACTAAAAGTCCAAAACAAATTACGGTTAATAGAGAATTCGCTCCAATTAACCGGCTTTTTAATGTCGTATAGATCATTGCCAACATAGAGTTGAATGATTACCTTGTCCGGATCTACTTCATCTATTCTTTCATTCATTAAAAGATTAAAAGTTTCAGGGCCAACTCCTGGAATTGAAGCATTAAAAATTAAAAAATTATTTGAATCTTTTTTCAATTGATTCACCCAACTGTTTGGTTCAGCACTAAAAGAGTCTCCAAAAACCAATATTTTCTCAGAACTAGGCTTCGTTTCCGTTTTGGGATTTTGATATTCCCATTCAAAACTATAATAATCTATCCATTGATAGCGGTAAGACAATTCCAAAATCGACAAGGTTACCAATAATATAATACTGATTTTCAAAATAAATTTACCTGTATTCTTTATCCATTTCATTCCGATTTCTCTTTGATAAGGGAGGGAAGATTTTGATTAATCCAAACAATAGTGCCCAGAGCTGAAAAATACAAGAACGCCATTTTACTTTGATCGATAAAAGAGTTAAACACTCCGTGAAAATAAAAAGTAATTAAGCCTAATAATATACCTAAATTAACCTGTCTAAGTACTGGGTCAATTAATCGATAGTGATTTTGCATTCCATAGTATATACTGCTAAATACTGTAAGTATAAAAATGATGATTCCAATAATCCCTGTTTCACTCAAATATGTTAAGTATTCTGAGTGGGCATTTCCCCTATCTCCCATATTTGTTGAAATATATGTCTTATTACTTAACGTTTGAAATTGGTTGTATTCAAATTGATAAGTACCAGGGCCATATCCCAACAAAGGGCGCTCTTCAAACATTCGAACAGCACAAATCCATCTATTTATTCTCTCTAAATTTGAAGCGTCTGATTTTAAGTTAGTTACAGAACTGAAATGATTAACAATTTCTCCATCGTTACTCACTGCTTCATTTTGCTTAATTGAGTCATAAATAGAATTCCACAATGAAAAAACCACGACTAAAGAAAGTCCAAGCCCAATTAAAATTGATTTAAAAGCAACTTTATAGCGTAACAAAACACTAAATAAATACGCAACAATTAAACTTAAGATTGCTGCTCTCGAAAGAGCTAAAATCTCAGATATTATTACTAAAAAGGCTAAAATAAATAAAGCCCATCGAGACCAGTACGAGAATTTAAATACTTTATTTTTCACAACCAAAATAATTAGAATTGGGATTATAAAAGCCAGGCATGCACCATATATTGTGTGATCGTTGAAATAAGGTTGACATATACTAAAGACAACTCTGGGGTTAAAAGAGTGATGAATATGATTCCTAAATGTAAAATAGATGACAGGAAGCAGTCCTACTGAATATAATACCCATGGCTTGATCAATTCTCGTTTATTAAATAATTGGCTTGTTATCACATAAAAGCTAGCAATAAAAACAAACCGAATCAATACTCTCTTTAATGATACGTCGATATGCGTTCCAGTTATTGAAGTGAAAAACTGAACGATTAAATCTATTATTAGTAAAATTGTCAATGGGTGCTTCACTAATCTCAATGCAGTAGTTCTGTAATCTTGATTAAATACAAACAAAACAGGAAGAATCATTAATAATAATCCTTCTGAAGGGAAATTTAATTGAGCACCTCCCACTATTCCGGTATTTATAGAAATAGGAATTGCCGCAATTAAAAAAAGATAATAGCCTTTTAGATTAAAGAATAAGGACAATATAATTAACACTCCACCACATAGCGAAATAATTATTACAAAAGATTTTTCTACTTCTTTTGTATACCATCCTATACATGCAGCAATAAATATCGCTAAGATAAAAATTAAGACATCCCTATTTTTCAATAAACGAAGCATTTAAGCCTCCTCGGACTTTAATGTATTCCATTTTTTTAAAACAAGCTTTAGCGTTAAAACAAGGAGGAAAATTGCCATTGATCCAACAGCTGCATTTATTGTCATCGAAGGAGAAACTTTTTTAAAGCTTGGCAGTGCCTTATCAATTGTATAAACCGATGGTAGTTCCTCATTTATTAGCTCCTCCATTCTATTTTGCTCGTTTCGAATAATTTTATAATTATCTAATTCGTAGATATACTGCTCTACTAAATTTTCTAATCGTGGATCGTTTATGAAATCTTTTGAATCATAGTTCTCATTATTCAAGCTTTCAATGAAATTAAATAACAAACCTTCATCACCACCTTTAATGTCGTAAATAGTCTTTTTTAGCAATTCAAGCTTAACCTTACTCTTATCGTGATTTTTCTTGATGTTATTAAATTGATTACGTCTATTCTCTTCAAAAATTGACTCTCTATAACTGTTAACCTCATTTACCTGATAATTTGCAATGTCTGCAGAAAGTTGTGGATCTTTAGTTGTTACATTAATAACCACTGATAAATACTTACTGCGAAAAAATGTGATGTCCTTGATATATTTTAGAGCTAGTAAGCTTTTCCACTCTGGGTTTGTCGTATCCATATCATAATAATCATATAATTTAAATTTTTCAATAGTTCGGTCGCGCATTGTTTGAGACTCTAACAACTGTAACAATTGCTCGGTCTCTACTTCGTATCCAAATTGAGGGTTCGAAATAATGTTATTTTGTGTATGCGAATTATAAGGGTAAATTATAGCGGTAGAAAGGTAATTTTTAGGTATAAAAAAAGTAACTCCAAGGCCTAATACAGCGCCAATAAAAATGGCTAAAAAAAGGCTTTTTCTATTATTAAAAATAAAATGAGCACCGGTAGAGTTGTTATCCATGAATTAATCTTTTGCTGAAACCATCAAAGATAGTTATAATTAATTATTTGAGAGTTAAACCAATCCGGACAAAATAATAAAGTAATCATTGAGTGTGAATTAAATCAATTGTTATTTAAATGTTAAATAATGAATGAATCATAAGAAATGTCTACTTTTATTCCAAATAAAAATAAAAAAATGAAACATCTATTTATAATCTCCACTATTTTCCTTTCTTCGATTGCTTATGGACAGTCTTTAAATGTTAAAACTGACAACGCTTCTGTTGAGTTTTATTTTATAACAAAAGATGTTAAAGGTACAATGAGTGGTGTTATTGCAAATATAAATATTGATTATTCAGATCTTGCCAATTCAGATTTAGAAGGTACTGTAAATGTCTCTACTTTAGATACAAAAAATGAACAACGAGACGGTCATTTGAAGAACCCAGATTTCTTTGAGATTGAAAAATATCCAACAATGACATTTAAAGCCTCATCTATTGAAATGATTGACAAACAATTAATGGCCAAGGGGGAATTGACAATTAAAGATGTAAGTAAAGAAGTTGTTTTTAATGTCTCAGAAGAAGGAGAAAGTATAGTTTTCAAAGCAGACATTTACACTTCAGACTTTGGTGTTGATGTGAAAAAATCTAGAGAAGACAATAAGGTTGAAGTGATGATCTCTATTCCTTTAAAGTAGTAGACTCTTCATTTAAAAGTTCGGCAACAAAAGCACCCATACTATAACAGGCCTGAATTAAATATCCTCCAGTGGGGGCATCCCAATTTAGCATTTCGCCAATACAATAATGGTTGTGCATGTTTTTTAATTCATACGAAGACGACACTTCAGAAAGATCAACGCCACCAAAAGTTGAAATTGCTTCATCAATTTCGCTCAATCCAGATATAGTAACTGGAAATTGCTTAATTCTTCTTGATAATATTTCGTCATCCATGTATTCCTCTTTTGTTAAGAAGGACTTTAAAAGCGAAACTTGAACCTTGCTCAATTTGATTTCCTTGGATAAAGTTGTGGTTCTATTTTTAGAAGAGGAAGATAGTCTATTCTTTATTTCAGTTATTAATAAACTTGGTTTTAGATCAATAAATATTTCAGCTGTGTCAGTATTGCTCAGCTGCTTCCTTATCTCAGGACTCAAAGCATAAATCGCATTTCCTTCTAATCCATAAGAAGTAATAACGACTTCCCCTCTTTGCGATTTATTTGCACTAGTAATCTCAATATTCTTTAGAGGTAAACCTTCATTCTTAATTAAAAAATCTTGGCTCCATTTCACTTCAAATGCACAATTTGATGCCTGAAAAGGAACAATGCCTATGTTCTTTTGTTTAAAATAAGAAATCCATAAACCGTTTGAACCTGTTACCTTCCAGCTTGCTCCTCCTAAGGCATAAACAACTATATCTGCATTCACCTCATCAGAATCATTGAATGACAATTTATCTTCGCTCCAACCCGTCCAAGTTTGCTCGAATTTTATTTCTACACCTTTATTTTTAATTCTGTCAAGAATAGCATTCAAAACTTCGATTGGTTTAATACCTTTTTCCGGATACACTCTTTTACTACTCCCTATAAAAGTTTCTATTCCGATTTCAGAAAGCAAATTTCTAAGAGAAGTATTATCAAAATGTGTAAGTGATTCTTTGAGAAATAAAGACGGAGTATATCGTTCAATCATGGTTTCAATTGACTCAGAATGTGTCAAATTGAAACCACCATCACCAGCTACCAAAAATTTGCGTCCGAGTGTTTTGTTCTTCTCATATATAGTAACATCAAATTTATCCGGATCAATTGCAGCCGCAAAGAACAATGCAGATGCACCTCCTCCAATGATTGCGATTGATTTGACACTCCGATTTGCATCCATTATCAAGGATTTTGGTAAATATTATCTTGGATTCTTAAAAAAAGGAAAATACTAAAAACTAGTATTACGCATCATCATATCCAAGGCGACCATTGCCGCCATTGCTTCAACTATCACAACTGCTCTTGGAACAACACAGGGATCATGTCTCCCCTTTCCTTGTAAATCAATAATTTCATCTTTCGAATTCAATGTTGTTTGATCTTTCATGATTGTTGCAACTGGTTTGAAAGCAATTCTCATTGTAATTGGCATTCCATTAGATATACCGCCCTGAATTCCTCCTGAATGATTCGATTCCGTAGAGCCATCTTGTTTAAACAAGTCATTGTGCTCAGTGCCTTTCATTTCTATTCCAGAAAAGCCACTACCGTATTCAAACCCTTTTACGGCATTTATGGAGAGCATTGCCTTTCCTAGCTCAGCATGCAGCTTATCAAAAACAGGTTCTCCAATACCCGGTGGTAAATGATTAATTTCACAAACAATACTTCCTCCAACTGTATCTCCAGACTTCTTAATCTCTTTAATATAAGTTTCCATTTCTTTGGCAACTTCTGCATGTGCGCATCGAACGATATTATTGTCAATCTCATTGTAATCAATCTCGCCTGAAAGTTTAATTGCACCAACTTGATCAACATAAGCAACAATGTCTATCCCTTTTGAAGCTAAGAGCTGCTTTGCTATAGCTCCACCTACAACTCTAGAAGCTGTTTCTCTTGCAGAAGAGCGTCCGCCCCCTCTATAATCTCTATTTCCATATTTTTTTGAATAAGTGAAATCTGCATGAGAAGGTCGATACACATCTTTTAAATGATCGTAGTCTTTTGTTTTTTGATCTTCATTCGGAATAATAAAACCAATCGGTGCTCCCGTAGTTTTTCCTTCATAAATTCCAGATAAAACTTCAACAATATCTGACTCCTTTCGTTGTGAAACAATAGCTGATTGTCCCGGTTTTCGTTTGTCTAATTCCGCTTGAATTTGTTCTATGTCAATTGGGAAATCAGAAGGGACTCCGTCAATAACTCCACCAATAGCCTTTCCGTGAGATTCACCAAAAGTTGTCAGTCGAAATATTTTACCGAAGCTTGAGCTCATTATTTACAAATTGTTTCTTCTGTTATTTTAAGGATTTTACGAACCTCTTCTAGAGTTGGTGCTTCAGCATATGTTCTCAAAACAGGCTCTGTACCAGAAGCTCGAATCATCAACCAACGATCATCATCAAAAAAGAATTTGAATCCATCAATTGTTTCAACATTACGAACATTGTATTCTCCAAAATTCTTATATTTTCCATCCTCACAATTTGCTACAATACTTTGCTTTAATTCTTCGGTAATGTGCAAATCACTTCTTTCAAATTTAAATGAGCCAACGATTTCATAGATTTCATTCACCAAATCATCAAGTGTTTTTCCTGATTTTGCCATAAATTCCCAAATAATCAATCCCATCCATATTCCATCTCTTTCTGGAATATGTCCTTTACATGCTATTCCTCCTGACTCTTCTCCACCAACAAGTACATCTTCTGCTACCATAATATCGGCGATATATTTGAATCCAATCTTCACAACTTCAGAAGGAAGACCGTAATGATCTGCCATGACTTTAACTCTTGGTGTAGTTGAGAATGCTGTTGCAACTTTCCCTGTTAATCCTTTGTACTTTACTAAATAGTGAATCAATAATAAAATGATGTGATGCGAATCAATAAATTCTCCGCTTCCATTATACAATCCTATTCTATCGGCATCTCCATCAGTTGCTAAAGCGCAGTCAATGTCTCCTGTTTCATTAATTAATACCTCTAGTTCTTTTAAATTTTTCGCAATAGGTTCTGGTGCTTGACCATAAAATGAAGGGTTATGTTCACAATGCAAAAATTCAATGTTAGGTAAAATCCTTTTCAAAGCATTTTGTCCTGATCCGTACATTGCGTCATAAACGAGTTTCATTCCTGAATTTTCAATAGCAGCAATATCGAAGTTTTCCATTACATGATCAACATAAATGGTTTCTAAATCAACGATTTCCACAAGTGGAGAATCCAATGATATTTTCGCTAAATCTAATCCATGCTCATCTGGAATAATATCTTCAATTTCCTGAACTGACCCTGGAGTTAATGGTCCACCATGTTCAGATTTTAACTTATATCCATTATATGATGGTGGGTTATGACTTGCAGTAATAACGACACCTAATGAAGCATTTAATTTCACGTTGCCTAAAGAAACCATTGGCGTCGAGACAAATCCTTTTGCCATTTTCACCTTGATACCTGCATTGATAAAAACTTTAACTGCTGTTTCTGTAAATAATTCTCCAGCAAACCTGCAATCATGCCCAATTACAATTGAAGGATTGTCAAAGTTTCCTTTTACCCAAACAGCTGTTGCTTGCGAAACTCTAGCAACGTTATCAACCGTATATTCTTGTGCGATAATTGCTCTCCAACCATCTGTTCCAAATTTTATTTTTTGTGCCATAATAATAATGTTATAGTAGAGCCCCAGTTAATTTAACTTTCAAAAGTAGGTTATACGGCTGAGACTATTAAAACTGATCGTCTTTTAATCTATTTTTTAAACTCTTTAATTGTCTTTTCAATAATTGCAACACATTCTAATAACTCCTCTCTTGTCATTACTAATGGTGGTGCAAATCGAATGATATTACCGTGCGTTGGTTTTGCAAGTAATCCATTCTTCATTAATGCTAGGCAGAGATTCCAAGCAGTATCAGATTCTTCTGTGTCATTCACAATAATAGCATTCAATAAACCTTTCCCCCTTACTTTAAGAATTAAGTCAGAACTATCAATTATTCTTTGCATTTCAGATCTGAATAGCACTCCTAAAATTTGTGCATTCTCAGCTAGTTTTTCATCTTTTACAACCTCTAAAGCAGCAATTACAACTTTAGCAGCAATAGGATTACCGCCAAATGTAGAGCCGTGCTGTCCGGGCTTAATAACGTCCATGATTGCATTATTTGCTAATACAGCAGACACTGGGTAAACTCCTCCAGAAATCGCTTTTCCTAAAATTAAAATATCTGGTTTTACTTCTGGTGTTCCAGAACAATTTTTGTCTATACAAGAACAATTACCACAACTTGCTAATAAACGGCCTGTTCTTGCTACACCTGTTTGAACTTCATCAGCAATAAATAAAGTGTTATTTGCTGTACATAACTCTTTTGCTTTATTTAGATAACCTTCAGAAGGAACATAAACACCAGCTTCACCTTGAATTGGTTCTACCAAGAATCCGGCAACGTTATCTTGTTGCAATGCTTTCTCCAATGCATCTATATCATTGTAAGGAATACGGATAAAACCTGGTGTAAACGGACCAAAGTTCTTTCTGGCAACTGGATCATCTGAGAATGAAACAATAGTAGTTGTTCTGCCATGAAAGTTTCCTTCGCACACAATAATTTGTGCTTTATCTTCTGCGATATTATTTTTTTCATATGCCCATTTACGACACAATTTGATTGCTGTTTCAACTGCTTCCGCTCCTGTATTCATAGGGAGAACTTTATCAAAGCCGAAATATTCTGTTATAAATTTCTCATAAGGGCCTAAAGAATCATTGTAAAATGCTCTTGATGTTAACGTTAATCGTTTGGCTTGATCAATCATTGCATTCACAATTTTCGGATGGCAATGGCCTTGATTAACAGCAGAGTAAGCAGAAAGAAAATCATAATATTGTTTTCCTTCAACATCCCAAACATGAACCCCTTCTCCCCTTTTTAATACGACTCCAAGAGGATGATAATTATGAGCTCCGAACTCTTCCTCTAGGCTCATGTAATCTTTCGACGTTAATTGTTGCATTATTGTATTCATATTATTTCTTTTTCGACTTTTATTTCTAGTACATTATCAACTATTTTCTGTCTAATAATTACAGAATTAATTCTTTGCAAAAGTACTGCTTAACTTAGAAAAAATCAACAGGATAGAAAGAAATCTTAACCACTAAAACAATTTCGCTTGATCAGAATTTTCATCATCGCCTTTTGACACATCCCACTCCATTGTTTCAGAAGGTTCGTCATCAACAGATTCTTCAATTGTTTTTTCTGGAATTATAATTTCCGGCCACTGCTCTTCACCCTCTTCAGGAACGTTCAATACAACTTCTTTGACTTTTAATTTGGTCATTTGATTGCCTTGAGATTTCATCCCCTTTACATCAATAAAATCAGCCAATTGAATTACCGTATCTGGTAGCTTTTTTGTTGTTTTCAATAGTTTATTGTAAACTATTCTTGCTTGTGGCTTATAGGCCGTAGAGACAAAACTCATCGTTGAATTGTCTGTTTCAGAAATAAATAACACTTTTTTATCTGTAGTAACCTCGCATAAGAAGCGCTTGCAGTAGTATAGTTCCTTCTGTCCATCATAATAGACAACAGAAATCGGATGATCTGGATTCCATTTTTCAATATGAACCATATCGTCGTCAAAATGAATCGACAAATCAAACTTTGAAAGACGATATTCTCCAGAACTATAAATCGTCAAAATTTTATCTTCACCTCTGAAATCACCTAAGAATAGCCCTCGACTTTCATCATTTAAGCGGCTAACTGTTTTATCAAACCAAATTTTTCGAGCCGCTAATGTTGAACCTCCAAGCTCTTTCTGAATGATTTTTGATACTATTTCTTTCGTTACCCTATTTCCTCCAACTCCTCGACCTTTGATCAATAAATCACCTAAGTCAATATCAAATTTTAGACGTTTCAAATGTGGACGAGCTCTCAATACAACAGTTACGACCTCTCGCTCACCGTTTGGATGAACTGTGAAATAAAGCATTTTAGAATCTTTAGTTCCTTTCGTTAAATCATATTCAGTATCTCTGGTGATTGAGTTAATATTAAATCGCTTCATCATCGCTGGACCGCCTCTACCATCTTGATAAATTAAATGATATACAGTGCGTTTATCCCCTCTCTTCCATATATTTACATAAACAATTCCCTTCCCTACAAATTTCTTATCTGCAATTTTTGTCACCATCATCTTTCCCGAAGCAAAAAAGATAACAACATCATCGATATCCGAACAATCTGCGATATACTCTGCCTTTCTAATACTGTGACCAACAAAGCCTTCTTCGTAATCAACGTACAGCTTTTTATTCGCAATAATTACTTTTTTCGCACTAATTGAATCGAATGTTTTTATTTCTGTTTTTCGTTCTCGGCCTTTTCCAAATTTATTTTTCAAGTCTTTGTAATAGTCAATAGCATATTCAATCAAATTGGCTAAATTTTCTTTTACAACTAACATTTCAGCTTCAATCTTAACGATAAGATCGTCTGCTTTACTACCATCAAAACGAGTTATTCTAATCATTGGAATTTGCGTCAAACGTTGCAAGTCTTCATCCAATATCTCTCGAATCAATTGCTTCTTAAATGGCTTGAAAGAATCCCTCAAATATTGATACAATGTAACTTTATCTGAGTGATGCTTAAAGTCAATATACATCTCTTTATTAATGAAAATTTTCTCTAAAGTTGAAAAATGCCACTGCTTTTCTAATTCATCCAAACGGATTTCTAATTCCTTTTTTAGTAAAGTAACTGTATTGTCTGTATTGACTTTTAATATTTCAGTTGCCCCCATAAACCGAGGCTTATCACCATCAATAACAGAGCTATTTGGAGAAATCGACACTTCACAATCAGTAAAAGCGTACAAGGCATCTAATGTTTTATCTGGAGAAACCCCTGGAGCTAAATGAATCACAACTTCTGCCAAAGCAGCTGTATTGTCTTCAATTTTCTTGACTTTTATTTTCCCTTTATCGTTTGCTTTTAATATGGAATCAATCAAAGTTGTTGTTGTTCCATAAGGAATCTCAGTAACAATTAAAGTCTTGTTGTCTTTCTTATTAATTTTTGCACGAACTCTAATTTTACCTCCTCTTAATCCATCATTGTAATTTGACACATCAATCATTCCTCCATTCGGAAAGTCAGGGAAAATAGTAACTTTTTTACCTCGTAAATGATTAATTGACTGATCAATTAATTCCACAAAGTTATGCGGCATAATCTTACATGCCATTCCTACCGCAATACCCTCGGCGCCTTGTGCCAATAGTAAAGGGAATTTTACTGGAAGCTGTGCGGGTTCGTTATTTCTTCCATCATAACTCTTTAGCCAATTTGTTGTTTTAGGGTTAAAGACGATATGAGCTGCGAATTTTGAGATTCTAGCCTCTATGTATCTCGCAGCGGCAGCTCTATCTCCCGTTAATGTATTTCCCCAATTTCCTTGACAATCGATCAACATATCTTTTTGACCAAGGTGAACTAGAGCATCTCCAATAGATGCATCTCCATGCGGATGATACTTCATTGTATTACCGATAATGTTCGCCACTTTATTGTAACGACCATCATCCATCTCTTTCATAGAGTGTAAAATTCTTCTTTGTACGGGTTTTAATCCATCATGCAAAGATGGTACAGCTCTCTCAAGAATTACATATGACGCATAATCAAGAAACCAGTTTTCATACAATCCACTAACTGGAATAATGTTATCATCTAATTCTCGTTCACTAAATGGATTCGCATTATCATTTGACATGCCTTCTTCTTCGTTGTTCTCTATTTCTTCGTTTTCGTCAGACATTTTATAATGCTTTATCTAGCTGTGGGGAATCACTTTTTTTTGTTTTAGATTTTTCATCTTCAACTTCACCTTCAACTCTCAGGTTATCAATAATAAATTCTTGTCTTTCTGGAGTGTTTTTCCCCATAAAATAGGACAAGATTGAATCAATAGAAGAATCGGCGGAAAGAATAACGGGCTCTAATCGAATGTCATCACCTATGAAGTGTTTAAATTCATCTGGGGAGATCTCACCCAGTCCTTTAAACCTTGTTATTTCAGCCGATTGACCTAACTCAGAAAGCCCGTCTCGTCTTTCTTGATCAGAATAGCAATAAATGGTTTTTTTCTTATTTCTCACTCTAAAAAGAGGTGTTTCTAAAACATAAACGTGATTTCTTTTTATTAAATCCGGGAAGAATTGCAGAAAAAAAGTAAGCAACAATAATCGAATATGCATCCCGTCGACATCCGCATCAGTGGCAATCACAATTTTATTATAACGAAGATCATCCATGTCATCCTCTATATTTAAAGCTGCTTGGATTAAATTAAACTCTTCATTTTCATAGACTACTTTTTTTGTTAGCCCATAACTATTTAAAGGTTTTCCTTTTAATGAGAAAACAGCTTGCGTCTTTACATTACGTGATTTAGTAATTGAACCACTTGCCGAATCCCCCTCAGTAATAAACAATGTCGTTTCTTCATGCAATGGGTCCTTCACATCAGAAAGGTGCACACGACAATCTCTTAACTTCTTATTGTGCAAATTAGCCTTTTTAGCTCTGTCTCTAGCTATTTTACGTATTCCCGAAAGTTCTTTACGTTCTTTTTCGGATTGTTTTATTTTTCTTTCTAGAACTTCAGCCACAGCAGGATTCCGATGTAAGAAATTATCTAGTTTCTCCTTTATAAAGTCATTAACGAAAGCGCGCATTGATTTACCTTCAGGCTCTACTTCTAATGAGCCAAGCTTCGTTTTTGTTTGAGATTCAAAAATAGGTTCAGTCACCTTTACAGCTATGGACGCTACAATTGATTGCCGAATATCGGATGCTTCATAATTTTTTCCGTAAAAATCTTTAATGACCTTTGCTATCGACTCGCGATAAGCACTCTGATGAGTACCTCCTTGTGTTGTATGCTGACCATTTACAAATGAATAATAATCTTCGCCGTACGTTTTACCATGCGTAAATGCAATCTCAATATCATCACCTTCTAAATGAATAATCGGATAGAGCGGATCACCATCCATGTTGTTTTCGAGTAGATCTTTCAATCCATTCTTTGAAAAGAATTTTTCTCCATTCATTTTTATCGTCAAACCTCTATTGAGGTAACAATAATTCCACATCATTTTTGCAAGGTATGGAGTCTTGAATGCAAACTTCTTAAATACGGTTTCATCTGGATAAAACTCTACATATGTCCCGTTATTCTCTTCTGTTTTTTCAATTTTTGAATCATCAACAAGCTCCCCCCTATTGAATGTTGCAGATTTCTTTTCACCATCTCTAACAGAATAAACAAGAAAGTGAGAAGACAAAGCATTAACAGCTTTCGACCCAACTCCGTTTAACCCAACCGATTTTTTAAAAGCTTTTGAATCATACTTTCCGCCTGTATTTATCTTAGAAACAACGTCAACGACTTTGCCAAGAGGAATTCCACGACCGTAATCTCGAACTATAACCTTTCCATCTTTAACTTTAATATCGATGGTTTTCCCATTACCCATAACGAATTCATCGATACAATTATCAATTACTTCTTTCGCTAAAATATAAATCCCATCATCTGCAGAAGACCCATCTCCCAATTTACCAATATACATTCCAGGGCGTAAACGAATATGTTCTTTCCAATCAAGAGATCGGATATTATCTTCAGTATATTGATTTTCTGCCATTTAGCTTTAATTATTCAAGAATATTCAAATATAAGGAACTAACAAAGGGCTTTGACGGCTATACATCAGGAGTTATCCACTATGGCAGGTTAAAAAGATGATTGATTCTATTTAAAACTAAATCCTAAGTCTCAGGCTGTTTCTTTATAATCTTCCAAAACAACTTTGGAAAGAATCGTTTCAAGGTTACTGCCTTAATTTCTTTATTACCAATAAGGACTTCCTTTTTCTCTTTACTCACAGCAATTAAAAGTTCAATCACACATTGCTTGGCTGACATTCCAGTTTCCTGATTGTGATCCATCTTACCATGATTACCTCCTGAAGAGTTAAGCGCATTTACAGAGATTTCAGTATTGATTTTTCCCGGACATGCAATTGTTACCTTAAGTCCATTCTTCTCCTCCTCAAGTAATAAACTCTCATAGAATCCATGCAATGCATGTTTCGAAGCACTGTATGCACTCCTTAAAAAGAATCCAAACTTTCCTGCTATGCTCGAAATAATTACAATATGTCCACTTTTTTGAGTTTGCATATACGGAAGGACGGCCTTCGTCAAGCTAATATTGCCAAAATAATTCACTTCCATTATTCTTCGGTCAATTTCTAAAGTTGTTTCTGAAGCATTCGATCGTTGAGAAAGCCCTCCATTATTAAAGAGATAATCAATTTTCCCGAACTTAGTATGTACTTTTTTTGCTAATTCTTGAAAATTAGATGAACGTTCTAAATCAAGCGGCAAAACCATGTGACTATTTTTTTGTTTCAATTTATCTTTGACAGTAATTAGCTTCTCTTCATTTCGAGAAGAAAGAACTACAACAGCACCATGATTTGCTAATTGAATAGCCATTTCTTCACCTATTCCAGATGATGCACCGGTAACCCAAACAACTTTATCCTTAAATATATCCATCCAACCAAAAGTACACATAAAAAAAATCCCATTCATTTAAAACGAATGGGATTCATTAAATTATTAATCCCTTACAAATCGTCTGGTAAACTTACTGACTTATATGACTTCTTTTTAGGCTTCAATTGTTCGATGAAAACAACTTTAAATCGCTCACCATCTCCATTATGAATCATTTCTGTTATTCCATTCACAATTGTAGGTGGTTGTTTTTTAGAACTAAAAAACTTATCCTCCATCAATTCGTATGTGTTATCATCATACTCTAAGAAGATCGAAACAATCAATCCATTCTCTACACGTGCTTTTCCAGAAATACAATATGATCCGCCATCTGTTTGGAAGTATGTAATGATAACATTTCTATGCATATCATCTGACACAGTGTTCGCTCCTCTTGAATCAAAAGCCTTCTGCAATCGCATAAAACAATCACTACTTTGCGAAAATGAAACTGACGAAATCAATGTTAAAACGAGTATTAGTAAACTTTTTTTCATATAATTATTTGTTTTGAGCGATTTAGACTCTGATTTCAAAGATAGCAAATTGATTTAATTTTTATCATCTGCCATAAATTTATTTATTTTTACGTAAATATTTTTTCAATGAGCACTAAACAAATAGCAGACCATTTTTCTCAAGCAGCAGAAATACTGGCTCAATTTAACACGACAGACAACCTCTCAAAGATAGAGCAAGCTGGAAAATTAATCGTTAATAGCTTAAAATCAGGTGGTAAAATAATCAGTTGTGGCAACGGTGGTTCAATGTCTGATGCAATGCATTTTGCAGAAGAGCTAACAGGTCGCTATCGTGGCCATCGGGCATCTCTTGCGGCAATTTCAATTTCAGACCCAAGTCATATCACCTGTGTTGGCAATGATTATGGCTTTGACAAAATTTTCTCTCGATTTATTGAGGGAGTTGGGCAAAAAGACGATGTGTTACTCGCTATATCTACTTCAGGGAACTCGGAAAACATAATCAATGCAATTCAATCTGCAAAAGAAAAGAGAATGATTATTATTGGACTCACAGGAAAAGGTGGAGGAGAAATGGCTAATCTTTGTGATGTAGAAATTCGTGCTCCTCACTCTGAATTTGCTGATAGAGCGCAAGAAATTCATATTAAAATCATACATGCGCTGATTGATTTCATCGAAACAAATATTGAAAAATAAGACTCAGATTCACCTAAAAGTCACTAACTTTAGACAAACTAAATACTATTAATTGATTCGTTTCAAAATCTACTAATAAAGAAATGTTCAAAAATACACCCATGAAGAAACTACTCACTATAACACTGGTTTATACTTTCCTGATTTTTGGTTCGTTAGGAAATATTAATGCCCAAACAAACTCCTCTGCTAGAGACTGGAATGAACTCATTTTGGAAGGAATCCGAAACGATTTTGCTCGACCAACTATCCATGCAAGGAATTTATTTCATCATTCGATTATATGCTATGATGCTTGGGCAGCATACGATTCTTCAAAAGAAAAATACTTTTTGGGAGAGACGCTTAATGGTTATATCTGTGAGTTTACTGGAGTTGATTTTCCCGCAGATATTAACGCAGATATTGACGAGGCAAGAAATACTACAATAGCTTACGCATCTTACCGATTTATTCAAAACCGTTATTCAACATCACCAGACTATGCACAAACATTTAATTTGATTAACAATTATATGCTGCTACATGGGTATGATATATCGATCACATCTTCACAATATGAAACTGGTGGCCCCGCAGAATTAGGGAACTATCTAGCCGAACAAATTCAATTATATGGTTATACAGATGGCTCAAACGAATTGGGAGGACATGTCAATACTTATTATACAGGAGCTAACCCACCAATTGTGATGGAGCAATCTGGTAATCCTGATATTATAGACCCAAATAGGTGGCAAGCAATCACTTTAACTTCTTCAATTGATCAATCAGGAAATCCAGTTCTAAGTACACCTGAGCATCTTTCCCCTGAATGGGGTGATGTAACACCCTTTTCATTAGATGCATCTAATTATCAAGAGTTAATTCGAGATGGACAAACGTATAAAGTATATGCGGATACAAATGCGCCAGCTTATTTAAACTTAACGGATTCCTCTGAATGGGACTCTTTTTATAAATGGAATCATGCTCTTGTTCCTATTTGGCAATCACATTTAGACCCTGCCGATGGTGTTATGTGGGATATTTCTCCAGCATCAATTGGAAACAATACTTGGTACCCGACGGACAGCTCACAATATCCGGCATTTTATAATTTAACGGACGGAGGAGATCCGGGTATTGGTCATGCATTAAATCCAATCACGGGACTTCCATACACACCTCAAATAGTCCCAAGAGGCGATTACGCAAGAGTTTTGGCTGAGTTCTGGGCTGATGGACTTGATTCAGAAACACCTCCAGGGCATTGGTTTGAAATTTACCATTATGTAACCGATCAGCCTACATTTGAAAGGAAATGGAAAGGGCTAGGTGTTGATTTAGATACTTTAGAATATGATGTTAAAGCACATTTAACGCTTTCTGGTGCAATGCATGATGCTGCAATTTGTTCTTGGAGCTTAAAAGGATATTACGATTACATCCGCCCTGTCTCTGCTATTCGCTATATGGCTGACCGTGGTCAAAGTACAGACACATTATTAGCTAGTTATAATCCAAATGGAATACCATTATTAGCTGGATATATTGAATTGGTTCAAATCGGTGATCCTTTAGCAGGAGCATCAAATGAAAATGTAGGCAAAATTAAATTGTTTACATGGAAAGGACCTGAATACATCACTGACCCCTTAACCGATATCGCTGGAGTAGATTGGATTTTGGCTGAAAACTGGTGGCCATATCAACGACCAACATTTGTAACTCCACCATTCGCAGGTTTTGTGTCAGGGCATTCAACCTTTTCAAGAGCAGGTGCTCAAATTATGGAGTTTATGACAGGTTCTGAATATTTCCCTGGTGGATTGGGAGAATTTGAAGCAAATCAAAACGATTATTTGCTGTTTGAAAATGGACCAAGTGTTCCGATAACACTTCAATGGGCAACATACAGAGATGCTTCTGATCAATGCAGTCTTTCTAGACTATGGGGTGGAATTCACCCTCCAATAGATGATATTCCTGGAAGAATGATTGGTGAGCAAGTAGGAATTACTGCGTTTAATTTGGCTGATTCTATTTTCGCCTCTGAAAATCCTGCCTTAATCTCAATAATAGTAAGTGATTCAGTAATAACTATAGCCGATATTGGTTCTCAGCTTACAATGGATTTTGAGTTCAATTTGCCAATGGACACTTCAATAGTTGCAACAATTGATTTATTACCTACTCCTTTTTTATCTGTTATATCGGTTAATCAAATTCAATGGATTGACTCATTAAACCTATCGGTAATTTTCGATGTTTTAATAAGCTCAATTGAAACGACAGATACAAGAGTACAATTGGACAACCTTTTTTCAGGGAACGGGACTCCATTAAATCAATACACATGTACAGGGTTTTTTATTGTAGATACAAAAATGCCGTCTGTATCATTTTCATCTCCAACTGAATTGTTACTCTCAGATAGCTTGGTTGGAACAGCGCTTTATGAAATAGACATCCAATTTGATGAGCAAATGGATACCAATTTTAAGCCTTCTATAGACCATGAATCAACTCAGCAGTTAACAAATACAGTACAATATGATTTTCTTTCGAGTGAATTTATTGATTCAGTAACATTTCATGCTTATTTCCAAATCTTAGATGAAGGTATAGAGGTTGATTCTGTTAATTTAAGAATACAAAATGCGAAAGATTTTTTAGGAAATTTTCAAGAAGTATTCATTGATTCGAACTTCATTGCTATCGATACAAAAAATCCAACTGTGACTGACTTATTTGCCAACGACTATACTTTGGATCAATTGAACGACCCATTTAATGTTGTTGCATTCTTCGACGAAGAGATGTTCGAAGACTTAAACGTAGGATTAAGTTTTAATCCAACTATTAGTTTGCCTGCTATTCTTAATTATACAGATTCGGGTTGGGTAAACAGCATGATTTATAGTTTCGATTATGAGTTACTAGCTTCACCCTCTCAATCAACATTATATGATGTCACAATAAATTCTGGTGTTGATTTAGCTGGAAATCTAGTCGTTCCATTTAATGTTCAAGATTTTGTTTTAATTGATCAAGTGGTTGGTATTAATGAATTGAAAGATTCTAAATTTCAATTGTACCCAACAATATTAAGGTCTGGTGAAATCGTATTTATTCAGAACAAAGAAAGTATTGGAGAAACAACATTAGAATTTGAATTAATTAGTCCAATTGGGCAAGTCGTTCAAAAAATAGTATTTCAAGGGAATGGATCAAAATTTACTTCTGCTCCTATTATTCAACCCGTGGGAATGTATTACCTTAAAAAGGGATACACAACTCATAAGTTAATAATAGTGGAATAAAAAATGATTGAGCTTAATAAATTGAAAATTGCACTCCACACTCTGAGTTATTTTAGAACGTAAGATATAAATCATATATCCACTAGTTGACTTTATTGAAAAATAATATTTTAATTCACTAAAGATATACTATCTTTGGGGCAAAAAAACAGAATTAAATGGGAACAATTGCAGAATTATTTGAATCAGGGCAAAAATCGACTGATAAAGGAATGTTCAATAATCTAGTAATGCTTGCGAGAGTTGATGGCAAGATAGACGATAGTGAGGTTAAACTATTATCTCGAATAGCGAGCAGACTTTCCTTAACTAAAGAGCAAGTTTCTGAGGTTATTAATAACCCAAATTCTTACCCAATGATTCCGCCGACATCAAATGAAGATCGATTTGATAGATATATTCAATTCACTCAAATGATGGTTATTGATGGAGAAGTTGACCCTTCAGAAGAGAATTTTTTACATAAATATGGAATAACTTTAGGCTTTACGGAGGAACAGCTAAGCGAATACACTCCTGCAATACTTAAAGATGCTATTCAAGGTGTCGATAAGCGTTATATTTTAGAGCGTTTTATCTAATCTTTATCAAAAAACTGCCAAAGTGGGTCATTCGGTACTGGAGCAGTTACACTAACTTCCTCGTGCGTTGTTGGATGATGGAAGGTTAATTTTCTAGCATGAAGGTGAATTGATGCATCTTTATTAGAACGCTTTGCTCCGTATTTCAAATCGCCCTTAATAATACAACCGATCGTTCCCAGCTGACATCGGATTTGATGATGTCTTCCTGTTTCTAATTCTACCTCTAATAAAAAGTACTTATCTGAAGAACCTATTAATTTATAATTAAGTACCGCTTTTTTAGCTCCTTCGGATTCCATATCTACCACATACGATTTATTTTGTTTTTCATTTTTCTTTAAGTAATGAATAAGTTTACCTTGAACTTCTTTCGGTTTTTTTTCAACAACGGCCCAGTAGATCTTTTGCGTTTCTTTTTCTCTGAACTGAAGATTTAAACGAGACAACGCTTTGCTTGTTCTTGCAAACACCAAAGCTCCACTTGTTGGCCTGTCTAATCGATGAACGACTCCACAGAAAACATTCCCTGGCTTATTGAATTTTATTTTCAAGTAGGACTTCACTTTCTCTGACAATGGTTCGTCTCCTGTCTTGTCCCCTTGCACAATATCAGACGATTTCTTATTTATAACAATAGTATGATTATCAAGATGGAGAATTTCTAAATTACGTTTCATTGAGTTTCATATTCTTAATTTATATTTGCTCTGAACTAAAAATGGGATCTAAAAACTCTGTACTGTTTCCTTAAACCTCTTCGTTGCATAAGAATAGATATTATAATTCAAATACGTGCATTTTTCTTAGCCATTCTGATTATTTCGTATTGATTTTAACTGGTTTTAATACTATTTCTAAAGCTAACTCCCACGGAATACAGTCACTCCATGGGTTGCACAAATGGAATCAATGCCGACGTGTAAGTTTTTGGCAGTATTGAATCCGGAAGAAAACACTTACGTTGATGTTCTTCTCAAGTTGATTGATATATAAGATTCTGAAAGGAAAAGAGTCAGTGTTGTCATTAAGAATGAAGATATTTCTTTTTTATAAATGAGTGCCATTTATTCTTAGTGAGTATTCTATCGATTCCGCAGCTCTCACTCCCTTAAAAAGGTTCTTAAAACATTTGATATTGGGTAGTTACAAAAAGCCCTTTTACACCATTTAGATTAACAGACGATAGCTCTTTTTCGTTAATTACCTTAAAATTAAACGGTGGTTCTAGTAAATTTAAACCGCTGTGTTTTTTTAATCTAGTTCCTTGCCCTGAAATAATCTCTTTGTTGGGAATAAACTCTCCTTCCGGAATATGCTCAGTTAAAATAACATATTTATAATCAGTTAATTTACTGAGTATGCGTTCTATTTCAGTATTCGATAAATGCTGAAGAACCTGCCTTAATAAAACGCAATCGCCAAAAGGTAAAGAATCTGTTGCGATATCTAAGCAACGAAATTCTAAATTATCTTCTCTAAATTTTTCTTTGTTGTCTTCAATTAGAGCTTGCACTATATCCACCGCAATATAACTCTCAGTGTGTTTTACCAATTCTTTTCCTACATTAAAATCTCCGCAACCGAGATCACAAACTACAAGTGGACTTTCAAAAGAAGTCAAAAATGATATTAAAGCATTTATATAAGGATTTACGATATCAGGATGATGTGATCCTTCTCCAGAATAAAAGTCATGCTTATTACCGCCCCAAAGTCCTTTTGAATAAACCTGCTCCATTGCCTTTTTAGTTGGCCAGGTTTTTTTTACTTTTTCACTTCCAATTGCTTTATTCTTCATAAAAATGAGGAGTTCGATTGATCTTCTGAATAGTCTATATTCTACTCTGGTAAGTAAACAAATCAAAGTACCTTCCCTTCTTTGCTATTAATTCGTCATGCTTTCCTCTTTCTTCAATTTTTCCTTCTTCAATAACTAGAATTTGATCTGCTTGTTGAATTGTACTCAATCTATGAGCAATAACAAAGGTTGTTCGGTTCTGCATCAATACACTTAAACTCTTCTGAATAAAAGATTCGCTTTCGGTATCTAGATTTGATGTAGCCTCATCTAAAATAATGATTCTAGGGTTTGCTAATAATGCTCTTGCAATTGAAATTCGTTGTTTCTGTCCTCCTGAAAGTTTCACTCCCCTTTCACCGATGACTGTTTCTAATCCATCCTCAAATCGATCAGTGAATTCATTAACATAAGCACCTTTAACAGCTTCAATCAACTCCTCTTCTGTTGCATCTGGGCGCGGAAATAAAATATTTTCCCTAATGGTTCCTTCATACAGGAAATCATCTTGTAATACAACTCCTAAAAGACTTCGGTAACTGCTTAAATTAACTGTTGATAAATCTATTCCATCAATCGTCACTTTCCCTTTAGATGGGTTTAAAAATGTTGCGGCGAGACCTGCAATTGTTGACTTCCCAGAACCTGAAGAACCTACCAACGCGGTTACACTTCCAGATGGTGCCTCAAAAGATATATCATGTAACACTTCTTTGCTTTTTTCATAGCTAAATGAAACATCATCAAAAATCATATCTCCTTCGATCTTATCAAGTACTTCAGTCCTAACATCGGACTCATTTTCTTCTTCCATTGTCATCAATTCTTGAGTTCTATCTAGACCTGCGAGAGCTTCCGTTAATTGACTGCCAATATTACTCATCTGCACAATTGGCGCTACTAGCAATCCGAGCAAGAAAATAAACTGAAAAAATTCACCAGTTGTCATTTCATTTTGCATTACATAATACCCTCCAAGTCCCATTATTCCAGCAGAAGCTAAACCGATCAGAAAGGTTGAGGAACTTGTAATTATAGCTGTCGCTGTTAAACTTTTCTTCACATTTAAATACAAGCGCTCTACACCCTTTTCGAAAATAGCACTCTCCTGTTCTTCCGCGTCGAAACCTTTAATCACCCTGACACCATTCAATGTTTCTGTTAAACGACCTGTCACTTCTGCATTAATTTTACCTCTATTCTTGAAAATTGGACGAATATATTTAAATGCCTTTAACATGACAACCGCAAAAATTGCAACCGGAATTAAGACTACGAGAGTCATCATTGCATTCAATTTGATCAATAAAAATAGGGCTAATATAGAAGTTAATGAGCCACCTATTAGCTGAACTAGACCTGTTCCAACCAAATTTCTCACACCTTCAACGTCTGACATAACACGTGACACCAATGCCCCGGATTTGTTATTATCAAAGAAGCTGATCGGTAATTTTAATAATTTTCGTTGAACTTTTGCTCTCAATTCAGAAATCAACTTTTGTGCTTCTACACTTAATAACCTTGTTAACGCAAACGAAGTTATCGCCTGAATGGTAATAGCAGATGCTAAATAAATCAAAAGAATATACAATAAGTCTAAGTCTTGATTTGGGAAAACATCATCTACCAATTCTTTGGTGATAAAAGGCATTACCAAACCAGCTAAGCTCTTTATTACGATTAATAACAATCCAATAGCAATCAGTTTTTTTCTTGGCCAAGCATATTCTTTCAACGCCCAGCTAATGGAAACTTTGTTTTTACTCATACATTCGAATTATCGAAAACCAAGCCAATTTGAATAATCTGACATTAAGGCAGTTTTCCTAAAAATTAGATGAGGGTGGACTCTGACTATTTAAGCTCATTGCATAAATTTTCAACAGAATAAAACTCACAATAAAAGGCAATATATATGTAATTACGGTGAGCAGAATAGCTCATATTCTTAACAAGACAATAACTGATTTATCATTCATAACACTGCGAAACAGAAAAGACTAAAAGCAAAAAAAACATTTTAATCTATAATCACTTTGATGCTATTCAACATAGTTTTATATTGTTGTCAAAATGATAAAAGATGTCTAAAATTTCTTCTGCAAATTTTGATTACTTAAATAAAATCGCCGTAAACAACAACCGTGAGTGGTTCGCTGAGAATAAAGAAGAATATCTCAAGCAGCATCAAAATATGATTGATTTTGCAGATGACTTACTTTTAAGGGTCAATAAACATGACAACATTGAGACTTTAAACGGCAAGAAAAGTCTTTACCGAATCTATCGTGATGTTCGATTTTCAAAGAATAAAGATCCTTATAAGACACATTGGGCAGGAGGATTTAAACGTGCAACTAAACAATTACGCGGAGGTTATTATTTTCACATCGCTCCAGGAAACAATTCTATGATTGCAGGTGGTTTTTGGAATCCAAATAAAGAAGATTTACTTAGAATAAGAGAAGAAATAGCAATAGATAATTCAGAATTGCGCAGTATTATTTCGAATAAAAATTTCGTTGCAACTTTTGACGAATTAAAAGGAGAACAGCTTAAAACTGCACCTAAAGGGTTTCCAAAAGATCATAAAGCTATCGATTTATTGAGGTTTAAACAGTTTATTGTTTGGCGGAATTTTACCGATAAAGAAGTGTTATCAAATAATTTTATACAATTAGCCGATAATACATTTAAAACAATGCGACCATTCTTAGATTACATGAGCGAAGTATTAACAACCGATCTAAATGGCAGCCCAATCACATGAGTATCTTCTCCCCTGACACATCATTAATTATTGGCTATGTAAAGAAGGGACAATTTATGCTCGCTTGGCGTATTTGCTTATCACTATCTATTGTCTCTAGTATTTTAATAATTGTTTTTGCCATTACAAATCCTCATGCTTTACCCCCGTTAATTTTAGTTATTATCATTGGTGGTTCGGCATTATTTTATTTAAATAAAACGTTGAATGTTAGGCCAGTATTTTGGCTTTGTTCGGCCGGAGGAACCGTCATTATCAATATCGCAATGAATACTATTTTGGACTTCACGCACTATGTTGATTTTCTTTGGTTAACCATTTGTATATTAATCGCATTTATTGGTCTAGGAAAAAAAGAAGGGTACTTCTTTGTGTTTCTAAGTATATTAGGAATTATATACTTCTTTTTCTTTACTTTGAATACCCACATTGAAATTCTCCAAATCAAAAGCATGTCGGAATTAATAGCTGATTTAGTAGAAGTGGCTTTTGCCTTCTTAATTATTAGTTATTTACTTCAACAATTTATCAAGCTTCAACAACATTCGGAAAATGAATTGAAAATTTTTAACGATAATTTGGAAGAACAAAACAATATTATTTTGACTAAGAGTAAAGACAATGAAACGTTAATAAAAGAGATTCATCACCGGGTTAAAAATAATCTTCAAATAATTATCAGCTTGCTGCGTATGCAAAGCAATGAAATGAAAACTTCGGAGGGTGAGGCTGAATTTAAGGAGGCAATTAATCGAATTATGGCGATGTCACTCATTCATCAAAGACTATATGCTAACAAAGAAATTTCTAAAATTGACCTACAATCTTATATTGAAGAACTTACGAATGACCTTATTAATACTTTTTCTATTTATGACAATAAAATCGAATTAATTATTGATGTTAAAATTATAGATATTAATTTGAATACGATTGTTCCTTTGGGGTTGCTTATTAACGAATTGGTCTCAAACTCGATAAAACATGGAATTAGTGAATCTGAGCAATTTGAAATTAATATCCAAATTCAAAAAGACTCCGACACATATAGGTTCAACTATTCTGACACTGGTAATTGGAAAGAACCTTGTAAAGAAAAATCAAGTTTTGGATTGGAATTAATCGATATTCTTACTGAACAAATGAACGGTGAATTTAACCTAACCAAAGAAAATGGTACTCATTATACATTTATTCTTAAAGATGTTTAATTTTTAAACTTATCCCATCTTCGGTGTTCTTTCAGTAGTTGTGTTCCAAACTTTGGTGGGCACTTAATTTTAACGTTTATTTCAGTTTGGAAAATGGGGTGAATAAAATTTAATTCTGTTGCCGCTAAAAATAATCCTTTGTTGAGTAATACAGTTCCTTTTTCTCCGTAGAGCTTATCACCTAAGATTGGATTACCCATTCCAGCACAGTGAATTCTCAATTGGTGAGTTCTCCCTGTTTTTGGCATTAACTTTATTAATGATACGAATCCACTTTTTAGAGACGGTACACTTTTAATTAATGAATAACTTGTCTCAGCTGGAAGATTATTCAACGAAGCATCGATTATTCCTTCTTCTTTAGTCAATTCTCCCATGATAATTGCATGGTAAACCTTTTCGATTTTTCGATTTTCGAACATCTTTGCGATCTTCTGATGAGCAGATAAAGTTTTTGATAAAATTAACAATCCACTCGTGGCGGAATCAAGACGATGAACAGGTTTTGCCCATTTGAACGCATCCAATTCTCTTGAAACTCTCGTTTTACCAATCAATGCATTCTCCACAGTTCGAAACTGGTTGCCATTCACTAGTATACCAGATGGCTTATCAATCACAACGAGAAATTCGTCTTCATAAACAATCTCTATATCCAGAGGGAAAGGGTGCGGTAAATTTGTTTCATTATCGACCAATAAAATCACATCATTTTTTTTCACCCATATGTGTGACTCACCAATTTGATTATTAATCATCAACTCTTTTCGTTTCAATGCTTTTTTAACTGCATTTTTACTCGATAACTGAGGAAATAAACCAATACAGTAATCAACAAGGCGCTCATCTATCACCTGATTTTCAACAATATGCTTGCCCAGTTCAATCATAATACGAAGGTACCTTATATTTCGAAATCGATTGATTTTTTTGTGCATTTAAGAATCTAATAGCTCACAATGAACAAAATGCTTATCACCGGGGCAGGGCTGTTAATTTACTTTTCAGTACAGAATTGAATTACAGAAATAATATTTCAATAAATTCTGTAATTCAATTTAATCTCGGAACTTAAAAGTAACTCGTCTATTCTTGGCCATTTTTAATTCAGCATCATCTTCTTCAAGTAACTCTTCATTTTTAATAGAATCTCCTTTCATCGATACAATTATACTTGATTCAGCAATACCTTTGGACATCAAATATTTCATCACTGTCCCAATTCGCTTGCTGTCCATATCGGCATAGTAAGCGTTGGTAACTCCCACGGAGTCCTCCATCTGATTATTATGCCCTAATAGTTCAATTTTTGCTTCTGGATTCGCTTGTAATTGCTCTGCAATAAAATTCAGAGTCGTTTGACCTTGTGTTGTTAATTTTGATTTCCCGAAAGCAAAAAATACTTTTTGCATATTTACTTTTTCATTGCTACTCATATCATCAGTAACGTTAACCACTCGCTGATAAATTAATGTAGAGTATTCATCATTTCCTTCATCGGCAAGACAATCACACACATCTCCTTCAGCCAGTAACTTGACAGAGACGTCATCAATATAATAATAAGCCGCAACAATTTGGGCTACCTTTACTTTCGTATCCTTTTTCATTCTTTCAGACTTAGTATCGTCATTTGATGAAAAATTACCTATAGTTATAAACTTCTCTCCTCCCTCAGAACGAAACATCCCACAAACTTCTGTCCAATTGTATCGCGCACTGAATATTTTATTGTCATTATTAAAATGTAAGATGCTCGCATCTTCAATAATTGATAATTTAGAATCTGTCCCAAAGGCTTTCTTACTCAATTTTGCCCCCACATTATTTGAAGCGTATTTAGATGCCTCAGACAAAGATGCATTATACTTTACACAGTAGCGCATACCCTTCTTTAATGGAGATTCTAATTTAATCATAAGATACGATCGTTTTAATTTATCACCATAAGAATATGCAACAATACCTGCATAGTTTTCTCCTTCTTTTGCTACTTCTTTACCGTAGATATTCAACGGAACATCAATCTCTGGCATTTTTGAGCTTACAAATAAGTCTGCACGACTACCTGTTGGTGAAACCCAACCAGTTGCACTTTCTATTTTACCCAATCTTTTCGGCTTCTTTTCAACACTTTCAAAGGAGCCATTTGGCACTAAATTCTGAGCATCGTCTTGAGCAAAAGTAAAAACAGACAGCATCCCTAATGTTATTGATAATATTAGATTTCTCATTTTCATCTTATTTAATTTTAAAATTCTTCACTGTATTTATAAATGTTTTCACTTTTTCAGGGTCAACGTCTGGATAAACACCATGCCCTAAATTAACAATATGCCTCTTACTTTTGAATGAATTCAACATATTATTTGTCATTTTCTCTACTTCGTTGTGCGAGGAATAAAGAACACAAGGATCTAAATTACCTTGTAAAGTTTTGTTCTCACCAACTATATCCCTAAAAGTTCTCATGTCAGTATTCCAATCAACTCCTATTGTATTGCAATTTAACGCTGCGATTTTATGAGCAGAAGCGTAAGCACCTTTAGCAAAAACTGTAATTGGCACTTCGTTTATTGCGTTAACAATTCGTTCCATGTATTTCAATCCAAATTCTTCGTATTGACGTTCACCTAATATTCCTGCCCAAGAATCAAAAACCTGTACCATATGAGCTCCTGCATTAATTTGCGCTTTCAAATATTTAATTGTTACCTCTGTGATACGATCAAGCAACTCGTGTGCCAAAGTTGGATTTGTATATAAAATTTTTCTTGATTCTGAAAAAGTCTTTGAACCTTGTCCTTCTGTCATGTAGCAAAATATTGTCCAGGGAGCACCAGCGAAGCCAATCAATGGTACTCGTCCATTTAGCTCTTTGTTTGCTATCCTAATCGCTTCTGTTACGTATCCCAATCGATCTTCGATATCAAAGTTCGTATTTGCATAAATCAATTCATCAGTAGAACGAATCGTCTTTTCAAACCATGGACCTTTCTTTTCTATTAATTGATATTCAAGTCCCATCGCTTCAGGAACAACCAATATATCAGAAAAAATAATTGCCGCATCAACTCCAAGAATATCAATAGGTTGAATTGTGACTTCAGCTGCTCGTTCTGGCGTTTCAACAAGTTCTTTAAATCCAGACAAAGCTCCTCTTACTGCTCTGTATTCAGGTAGAATCCGACCTGCTTGACGCATTAACCACACTGGATATCTCTCAATATCCTCACCTCTTGCAGCTCTAAGTAATAAGTCATTTTCAATTTTCATAGCTACAAATGTAAGAAGAATAAGCCATTTGTAAATCAAAACTCATCCCTGATATATGTTAAAAATGAACACTCAAATAATTCTGAATTCTCTCTAAAATCACCAATCAATAGTACTTTCTCCAATAGAGAGAAGGTAATCGTTTACTTGACTAAAAGGTCGACTACCAAAAAAGCCGCGATATGATGATAAAGGGGAAGGATGAGGTGATTTTATAATGAAATGAGTTCTCTCATCGACTTGACTCCCTTTTTTTTGAGCCTTTGCTCCCCATAGAATGAAAACAATATTTTTTCTTTCTTTCATCAATTCAATAATAATGGCATCTGTGAATATTTCCCAACCTCGATTTGCGTGGCTGCCTGCTTCGCTTTCACGAACAGTTAACACCGTATTTAAGAGTAGAACTCCTTGTTTTGCCCATGATAATAAATCTCCATCTGATTTTTGAACGCCGACATCTGAATACAATTCTTTAAAAATATTCTTTAAACTTTTCGGTAAAGGCGTTACTTCTTTCGTTACAGAAAAGCATAAACCATTAGCATGCCCTTTCGATGGGTAAGGATCTTGTCCAATAATAACAACTTTGACTTTTTCTAAACTACAGTTTTTCAAGGCTTCAAAAACTTTATTTTCATCGGGAAATATTGAATTTGGATTTTCTTTTCTTTCAGAAGCAATGAATGAAGAAAGTGCTTTAAAGTAGTCTTTTGAAAATTCTTTCTCCAAAAACTTTTCCCAAGAAATCGCCATATTAAGTTCCATTTCGCTAAAATAATTGATTTTAAGAGATGGTTCATTAAATTTACACTTATGAAATATTTATTTTATAGTATAATTATTCTGATTATGTTTTCTTGCGATAGCGACAAGTCTTCGGAAACAGCTAAAAAAAATATTGACGCTGTAGTTTTTGAAACAATTGAACAAAGAATTACTCGACATATAGAGGCTAATTTAAAAATCCCTGCAACAGAAAAATACACGTATCAAATATTCAAAGGAGAAATTAACGGAGACGATAGTTTAGACTTTATCATTACTGTTAATCGTTTAGACTTTGCAATTAATGAGGCAATAGAGAGAAAGAGAATGGCAAAGAGTGCTTCATCAGGATTCATGGGGACTTTCAATTTTATTTTCTACATGAATGGCGATACAAAGAATATCAGTACAGCGATTCCCATACCATCTAGTGCTAAAGGTAAACTTAAAGTAAGTTTTGAACACCTTCGTAGTGAGTCATTCAATGACTTTATGGTTGATTTCAAACTAGATAATGCTTCATTTCGAAGATTTTTCACACTTTACGACGAACAGCCAAGGGAAATATTTGAAATAATGCTTTATGATGGCTTGGGAGATATTGAAAACCATGCTATTTCAATTGAATATAGCCAAGGAAGTTACTCTTTGGTAAAAGACATTCTCATTTACACGGGAGAATTAGAGAAAGTTAAATTTGACGATCCAGAAAAAGTCTATTCATACAATCCCGAGATAAAAAAGACTGACCTACTCGAGCGAAGATGGTTTTTCAATTCAAATCAACGGAAATACTACACAAAGAAAGACCAATAATAGCTTAAAAAAGGACTAAAATATTGCTTTAATTGAAATTGTCGCATTCAAACCTGAAGCCGATATTCCAGATCCAAACGTGCGATACAATTGATTGGTAATATTCTCAAGTCCTGCGTTAAGTGAAATATGCTTATTGAAAAAGTAAGCTCCTTTTAGATTAATTGTGTACCATGATGGAGTAAATGCTAAACCACTTTCATCTCTTGCATAAACTAAATCATCTAAGTCACCCAATGGAAAATCCTTGTTTTTAACTTCTGCTTGGTAAACTACATAAAACTCAAGATGCATATGTCTTCGTTTATAAGCTAAAGCCGTTCGCCCAAAATTAGGCGCAACATGTGATTTAGGAAAATAACGAGCACTGTCTAAGCTATACTCAAAACCTTTCTGATAACTAATGGAACTTTTTAATGTTAAACCCTTTGCAATTGAGAATTCGACACCTCCTTGAATTCCGTACACATATGCATCACTAACGTTTTGAACAGCCACAACTTGGCTTAAAACACCTTCATATAAAATACTATCCTGGCCATCAAAAGTAAAAGAAGAGCGAGCCAAGGCATCCTCCAAATAGGTATAATAAACAGCTCCATCAACTTTAAATATGCCTTTAAACATTTTCACAAAACCAACTTCAGCGTTGTAAGCATATTCTGGTTTCAGATTAATATTTGGCACAATAACGATACCAGGTTCGGAATCAAACACTTTACCAATGTCATCAATGTTGGGGGCTCTAAATCCAGTGGATGCATTAACATAAAATTGTGTTCTCATATTTGGGTTATAAACTAAACCTGCACTACCGTTCATGGCGCTATTGTTATTTGTTATCGCTGTTACAGGATATGTGAATAATGTTGTATCAAAAGATGCCTTGATATCATAGATTGAAAAGCGAATACCTCCATTAATATCCCATTTTTCATTTATAGAATGAACTAAATTAGCATAAACACCATACGTTTGCCAAGTACTGCCATCAGGGTACCTAGGATTAATTTCGATTTTAGCTTGATCAATTTTCGCTTCTCTATATGCATTTGATTTTACCTGATTAAATACTCCTTCTAAACCATAAAACAAGTTTGTTTTATGGTTTAATTTTTTATTCAGATCAACATTTAAAGAAAAAGCATTCACTTCCTCAAATTGTCGTCTAATAGTTGTTGCTCCAGTTTTCCTATCATGTCTACTTTCTTTAAAATTCTGGTAAGCTAAGCCAATTCTTAATTGCCCATAAAAGGCATTCTTCACTGGAGAATTTACAATTGTCAACTTATGCATCATCCATTCTTGAGGACCATAATACCATTCTGCTTTGTCGAGAATACCATCATTATTTTTATCTTCAGTTAATCGATCATAGCGAGGAGCATCTGACGATTTCGAATAGTTTAGACCGTAGGAGAGAAACCACTTTTCACTGGGTTTAAAATCTACATTATGCAATAAGCTGTATTGAGAATAACCGGACTCTCTTTGAATTCTTGGCGTTTTATTAACTAATGTCGTATCTGCTCCATTAACAGTTGACTGATAACTTGGGCGCAAAAAAGTTGAATTACCGTGTTCTCCTGCTTTCAAATCACCAAAATTAGAATAATTAAATGCCGTAAATGAAGCCCATTTTTTATTACCTAAACTAAAACTTAGATTAGAAGTGGATTCATTACTTGAACTTGAATAACGCGAAAAAAGTGATGTTTTTACGTAATTTTTTGTTGAATCGGGACTGAAAACTGGCCGTTTAGTTGTGAAATTCATTACCCCTCCAATAGCATCAGAACCATAAATAACGGCTCCTGGACCAAACTGAACTTCAGCAGACTCAAGAGAATTAGCATCTAAAGAAATAATATTTTGAAGATTTCCTGATCGGAAAATCGCATTATTCATACGAACACCATCGACCACAATCATAACGCGATTAGTCCCAAAACCTCTAAGTTGTGGTGACCCACCTGCAAATTGACTTTTCTGGACAAAAACATATCCACTGGCTTCCAATAAATCTGCAGATGTTTGTGGTTCCAAAACACTTAAATCTTTTAAGTTCAACTTAACAATTCTCGATGGAACTTTAGCTTTATCTTGTTCCCAACGATTTGCTGAAACAATCATTTCAGAAACCGATAAGTGTTTTTCATCAAGTTCAATGGATCTAATTAGCTTTAGCTGATCATATGAAAAAATTAATATCTCGTAATTTCGATAATCGATATAAATAGAATCACAACCCATAAAAAAGTCAAGATTAAATCGCCCATCAATATTTGCGAGTTGTTGAACTTTTGGAGAATTTGAATAAATTTTAACGCTTGGAATTCTTTCTTGTGTTATTTTATCCAAAATCGTAATCTCTTGCGCAATCAAAGACCCCATAGAAATCACTATTAATGAGAAAGTTAGAAAGAGAAGGTGTTTTAGCATAGCGCAAATGTACATTTTTCTAAAGTTCCATCTATATTTGCAATTCA
>Ga0115552_1000270_pt1 | contig 29111 bp, 16 predicted proteins | sample COGITO_mtgs_1103_3_FD_87178 | JGI IMG/M metagenome (GOLD analysis project Ga0115552, IMG submission 87178) | Pelagic marine microbial communities from North Sea - COGITO_mtgs_110328 | ecosystem: Environmental > Aquatic > Marine > Epipelagic | place: Germany:Helgoland, sampling site Kabeltonne...
TGGTAAAGAGTGAGAGAGAGAGAGAGTGTGTGAGTGAATATTCTTCGTGGTCTGTACAAGTGTAAATATTTTTAATGCCACAAAGTATAACGCCTAATAAATCCAACGCACATCTATTGTATTACTTCTTTATTTATTTCCTCGTCCTCCTTTCTTCCCGCTATTGTTAAACTTATTATTGCCCCCGCCTCTTCCGCCGCCTCGGCCTTGTCCGCCTTGTCCCCCGCGACCGCCTTTCTTTTGCGAGCCCGGAGTGCGCTGTTGATGCTGCTGTTGCTGCTTCTTCTTCTCCGAGGCTGGAGCTGGTAATTCGAGCTCTCCTTCCTCCGCTTCGCCTTCTTCTTTCTCTTCTGTATTCTTCTTCGGTGGAACGTCGACTAAGAAGGAAGCCGCGACTTCGCCCGATCCTTTCTTCTCCAACTTTACATCGCCAGTATTTTTCTCGGTCGGTTTAGGCACAGTAGACGTGGGAGTAAACGGAGGTGCGTCTGGTTTCAACTTCTTCGATGCTGTCTCCGGAGTAGCAGCGACACCAGTGGCAGAAGAAGGTGTCGACACTGCGGATGGTTCTTCCATCGTCTTGCGTTTCGCCATCGCCACGCGTTGCTTGGCCTCGTTAGCCGCTTTCTGCTTTTCGAGCAACTCTGCTTTCGTCTTCGCCATGATAGCTTCCAACTCTTTCTTACGTTTTTGCGCGTCCGTTACGTTTTGCGGTGTGGCGGTATTTGCAGCAGCATTTGGCTTAGTAGTAGGAGTAGTAGTAGTAGTAGTAGTAGTAGTAGTAGTAGTGGTATTTTTTGCCGCAGGAGTCGACGCGAGCGGCGTCTTTGCGGTTGCCGGTGTGCCAGTAGGAGCAGCAGCGGCGGCGGCGGCAGCGGAGCCAAAGGGAGTCGATGGCGTGCCAAACGGTGCGGACGGCTTTCCAAACGGCGCCGCGGCGGATTTACTGCCACTTCCAAACGCGGGCGTTGAAGTTGCTCCTGCGCCGAATCCAGTGGATGGTTTTGCACCAAATATACCGCCCGTGGTTGGCGTTGAAGCCGCAGTCGGTGACGTTCCCGACGGTTTAGTCGCAAACGAACTCAAGACAGAACCAAAAGCTGGTTTCGCCGCAAAAGGCGCTGCAGAAGAACCGAACGGTGACAGTTTCGAAGCCGTCGACGCGCTTCCAAATGGAGACGCTATGGTGGTGGTAGGCGCAGCAGAAGCAGCAGCAAGAGCAGCAGCAGGTTTCTTCTCTTCCTCTTTCTTCGCCGTTTGCTCTTTGATTGGAGAAGGCGCGATGGTCACCGTCTTTGGTTTTTCCATCGTCTCCTTCGGTTTCTCAGCGGTCGTCTTCACCGTTTGATCACTTATAGTGGGCTGCTTTAACGCAGATTTAATCGGTTGAGCAGTAGTTGCTGATGTTTTCATGGCAGGAGCACTCACCGCAGCTGCCTTAACCGGAGTTGCCACCGGAGCCGCCGATTTCTTCTCTTCGACAATCGATTTCGCACTAGCGGCAGTAGCTTTGGTCGGGCTTTTCTTTTCAATAACCGCTGGCGCAGTGGCTGCAGGCTTGGACGGTGCTGGTGTCGTCGTCGTCGTCGCCGCCGCCGCCGCCGCCGTTGTCGTCGTCGTCGTTGCCATATCAGAAACTTTGCGCTTCTTGGATTGATCCGCTACTTCTTTCTTGTCTTCGTCCATGGCAGTAGCAGCAGAGGGAGTACTTGTCGGAGCGGCGACCGGGGTAAAAACAGTTGTGGGGGGTGTGGCCGCAGCCGCAATCGCTGGTTTCTTCGTCGCTTCTTCTTCTAACGCTTTCACTTTTGCCGCCAACTCCACTTTTGATTTTTCCAAACTCTCCTTTGCAGACTCGAGCTCGACCAATTTGTCCTCTGCCTCTTCCGCCGCCTGCTCTGCTTCAACCTTTTCTTTTTCCAACTTTTTCACGCGATCCAATTCTTCGCCACGTTTCTTCTTCCACTCTTCTAATTGCAATTTGTCCGGATTCATAGCTTTCAAATTTTTCAACGCCAAATCAAGTTGCTTCTTCAATTTGATCAAGCGATCGCCTTGTTCGTCGCTTTCCTTCTTGAGCTTCTCAAATTCGCTCTTTTCGACGAGATTCGAGGAGTCCGTCAACTTTGACGCGCGTTCTTCCCACCGTTTCGCCTCTACTTTGGCGGCCGTTAACTCGGCCATTTTCGATTGCTGAGAAGCAGAGGAGGAGTTTGCTTTCTCTCGCGCTTCTTTCAACTCTTTCGTCAACTTTTCCACCTTGGCGTTGGCCTCCTTCTTCACTTGCTCCACGGAAACTTTGAGACTAGCGTTTTCGGCATCGACTTGACTCATCTTCTCGAGCTTGGCGAGTAATGCCTTGTGTTCGGATTCGGAAGATGCGGTTGATTTCACTTTTGAAAGCGCATCGTTCGCTTCTTTGAGATCTTTCCACGCCTTCTCGCACTCTCGCGTCCATTTATCTTTTTCCGACGCGAGCGTCTCGCATTTGGCTTCTGCGGATTCTTTCTCGCGACGCAAATAGGCCATAGCTTCGTTCCCATTATCGGTGTCCATGTCATCGCCCGGGGCTTTGTTCACCTGATCTAACAAACTGGCGTTTTGCTTCTCAAATTCCGCCGCTTTCGCTTCCGCCACACGTTTTGCGACTTCGAGCACACCTTTCTCGTTTTCGATAACTTTCCTCGTCGCCTCGAAATCTTCAGTTTTCTTCTTGAGTTCAGCTTTGACGGATTCGAGCTGAGCGGTTGAAATAGCGGGAGCCGTCGAAGCCGAAGTGGCGAGTTCTTTCTTCAACTTATCGCATTCGACTTGCGCGTCTGAAAATTTTTTCTGTGCTTCTTTCAATTCCCCCAAAATTTTCGTCTTTTCCGCAGTCGCCTTGGCACTGTCTTCGTTCAGTTTCGACAAACTTTGCTTTGCTTGCTTCAACTCGTTCTCTTTCATCGCAGCGACACTGTTCATGCTATCGATTTGTTTTTGCATTTCCGCGACGGCGGATTTGGACGCGTCGTCTGTACCCTCCTGTTTCTGTGTCTCCGAAACCTTCTTCGTCATCTCAGCCAACGCTTTGGAGACTTCCTTGTGAGTCGCCTCCAGCGCCTCGTACATTTGTTTGAACTCGTTCATTCTCGCTTCGGCTTTGTCGAACATTTGCTTGTGACTGGCAGCTTCTCTGACGGCTTCAATCTTTTCTCTTTTCGCTCTTTCCGCGAGCTCGGTTGCTTTTTCGGCGGCATCCTTGAGCATTTTTTCGCGTTTCTTCACCGCTTCGTCGTCCGTCGGTGTCATCCCATCCACGGACTGAGATAACATTTTCTGCGTCGTTGTCAGGCTGGAACCGCCAGCTGTAGCTATCGCTCCTACTCCGCCACGATTGATCGCCTGCGCGTTGAGCAGCCGTAACCGGTCCTCCGTTTTCTTCAACGTTTTCTCAAGCATCTCCGCTTTGGATTCTGCAACCTTCGCTCTTGTCTCCGCCTCGGAAACCTTCGCGACTGCCTCGCTACGCTTTTGCGCATCCTCCGCCGCTTCTCGAGCCGCATCGGACGCTTTCATCAAGTGCACGTTCAATTGTTCTCGACAACGCTCTCGCTCTTCGTGCAATTCTACTTCCATTCGCCCGTGCGCCTCCCGAATACGTTTCGCGTCTTCAGCTAAACGATCGCGTTCGCGTTCTAAAGCAGACAATTTCGCCGAAGAAACCGATACGGACGCATCCATGGACGCCTCTATTCTCGCCGCGCGCGACTCGACAATGGCAAGTTGTTCGGAAAGTCTCGCTTCACTGGTTTCGATGGATACTTTTTCGGCTTCGAGCTTCGCCACGCGCATGGCGCCGCTTTCTTTTACCGCTTCCGCCGCTTCAAGCGCGATTTCCGCGTTTCTCAACGCCTGTTCTTTGTCGATTATTGTTTTCTCCACCGCTTGTTTCTCTCGCGAAATATCATCCAAAGCTTTTCGAGATTCTTCGCATTCGCGCATCCAGCGATCGGCGTTGTGCTTTTCGCGTTCCACCGTCTCCTTGGCTTCGATTGCCGTCGCGCGATCGTTCGCGGCGCGTTCGCGAAACTCTTCGAGTTTCGCCAGCATAGTGTCGATTTCTTTTCGCGCGTTGCGCTTGATTCGTTCAACTTCATCGGCGACAACATCCAATTGATTTTGTAGATTTTGGTTTTCGTTCGAGAGAGCGACGATTTGCATGTTATTCTCCTCTTGATTGCCGCCTCCGTGTAGGACGAGAGCTCCACTCTTCACATTCGGAGAAGCACCTGCCGACGCGAGGACCATTTGGCCTCCTCCTGACGGACTTATTCCAACATCCATCGCATCGTTGACGTTTTCTCCAGTCGCTCTCGCGTACAAACTCTTGTACAAATCTCTCTGCCTGGCGATGGATTTCACCACGCTCTCTTGTTCGTCCCGTCTGGTCTTCAATTCCAACAACTGTTTTTCCGTCTCCTCGCGCAACTCCGCTAATTTCACTTCGTACTCCTTTTTCGCATCGACTTGCTCGTGTTCGTTCTTTTCGCTCAACTCGCGAATGACAAATAACATCTCTTGATTTTTTTGTTGTAACTCGGCGATGTCTCGGAAATCAACCAGTCTCGAGGTGATTATATCCGAAACAGATTGTTGAGAACTCGCTGGACTTGGTTCTGGCACGGCAATAGCAGGCGAGCCTTTCAACTCGTGCACTTCGTTGAGCGTCAACGCGAGTTGTCGAGATAGATCTGCCGCTTGGGAACGCAACGCGTGACTCTCGCGTTCTCTCGAGCGGTGTTCTTCTCGCATCTCGTTCACCTCGCGACGTAAACTTTCCGTCGCCATCAAGGATTCGGCCAGTTTAATCTCCAATCGTTCGTTTTCTTCCAACGCCAAATCGTGCATATTTTCCATCTCTCTTAACTCGGGCGCTTTGGCAGTCAACTCAGCGACGATGTCGTTCAATTTCGACTCTGCGTCGAGGCGTTTCGCTCGTTCCACTTGCGTCGCGTTTTCTTGTTCGCGAAACAACTCGTACGTTTTGACGAGCGTCAACCCATCTTTGGTTAACTTTTGCTCGATGGCCGTTTTGGATAACCCGCTCAACATTTCGTCGTCAGTGAATCTCCACTCGTTCGTCTTTCTGTACTCCGCGACTTCCTTCTTGAACTGTTTTTCTCTCTCCATGCACTCGTCCAGATCCACCTTTAATTGCTCAATCTTCTTTTGCGAAACCGCTTTCTCGCTCATCCGCGCTCTCGACGCCTCCTCTCCCGCCTCGGTCGTTTCTTTTAAAACTTTCTCCAACTTTTCAATCTTCTCCAACCTTTCGGTCTCTTTCGATTCCAATAACTCTGCTACCCTTTTCGCCGCTCTCGACTCGGCTTCGTACGAATCTCTCTCCCTCGCCGAGGCCGTCTTCAAGCTCACGACGTCGTTCGACATCTTCTCAAATTTCGCCGAGACTGTTTCTAACGCCTCGGATTTCGTCGCCAGCATCTTCACCAATCTCACCTTCTCGGAAACTAAATCTTCAATCTTCTTCCTCGATCCGGCGACGTTTTCCGCGTCCTCTCGTCGCGCCCGAAACAATTCCTCGCTCTTCTTCTCCAGCTCCGATTGTAACCAACTGTTGTGCTCTTCGGTCAAGCTCTTCTCTTTCTCCGCTCGAAGTCTCGCACTTTCCGCCGTTTTCACTTTTTGCCCTAAATCTCGCTCCGATTGTTCCGTCTCTGACTTCTCTCTCGCGTACGCCTCGATCTTTCGCAAATACGTTTCCACGAGTTCACTCTTCTCTCGAATTTCCGAGTTTTTCTGTTCCAACCGGTCGAGAAGTTCGCGCTGCGTCACGTGCGTCTGCGCTAACTCCGCTTTCATCTTCCGTTCCTCTCTTTTCCACGTTTCGTTTTCTTCCACTTCCCGTTTCCTTTCCGTTCGTAAACGTTTCATTTCGCGTTCCATCTGCGTTTCGTTTTCCGTCAGGAGTGCGATTTCTTCCTCTCGTTCTTTCAAGAGTTTGGATTTTGATGCAATCTCTCGTTTGAGATTTTGTTGTTGTTCTTCCATTTTGTGCTCTCTCTTTGCTCTGAAAGTCTCTCTTTCTCTCTCAGTCTTCTTCTTCCCGTGTTTCTGCGCGCTTCGTCTCCGTTAAAACGCTGTCGTTGTTTACGAAACGCGCTCGCAAAGAAGGAGGAGAGTAGTCACAAACAAATCCGTTGTTTAAAATGTGAAAATCCAATCCTTCGTGAAAGAGAAAAAAAAATTGTTTAGGGTTTGTACCATTGCTAGGGTTTAAGCGAGGACTCCACTTCTCTCTTTTTCTTCTTCTCCTCTCTTTTCGTTTGTTGTTGGTGTCTGACACTGCTACATCTGCTTTTGTGTGTGTGTGCTGCGCGAAGCTTCGTTGGTGGTGTTGCGTTTGTGTGTGTTGTTGGTGTTGTTATTACACCCGCGCGATATAATAAAAAGAAAGAGAGAAAAGACTACTCCAGATACACAAAATGGTGCTCTTGGACAACGACCAATTCTTGACGGAGATGACGAAACTCTACCAACGCAATCGACTCAAAGGCTCGGTCTGGACGACCATGAAATCCTCGCTCTGCTTAAACAGACCGAAGAGGAACGCACCTCTTTTATCCAAGGAAGAGGAGAAGGAAAAAAGGTGCTGCTTGGTGAGATGTTCGGACGGGAAGAGGAAAATCAGCACCCGAGTGTTCTCGCAGAAAGCGGAGAAGTTCGCGAGAGAGTTCACGTTGGTGCAAAAAGCGAGCATGGACGGTTTGAAGGAAACGGAGAAGAAGAAAAAGAAGAAAACGAATGAAGACGAGAAGAAGAAGAAGAAGAAACATACGGACGCAAAAGGAAATGATGATGATGACGCGGAGAAGAAGAAGAAGACTAAAAAGAAGAGAAAGAAGAAGAGCGGCGGCGGCGGAACGACGGCGTGACAGTCTCCGGATTCGCGTCGGAGTTTAGTATTCTTAGCGCAAAGTTGTCGTTCGCGTACGAGCCAATAATACACCTCATTCCAAACGAACTGTAGCACTCATAAACGTGAACACGTCAAACTCAAACGGAGAAGAACAACATTCCTCCGTGTATTCGGAAAAATGAAACCGTCTCTTCGCTCGATATTCGCTTTGGCCGCAAATATTCCTCTTGCTTGTTCTTCTTGATCTCGAAAGCAGAAACGAGAGGAAAAAACGCTCGTGCATTCGCCACTAAAATTCGGAACAAAAATCACATCGCTCTTTACTAATGTTTGGCATGAAAAAATCTCTCACTTTCGTCGGCTTACTCGCCATTACCGGCGCGAACGCCGGCGCGGTGGATCTCACCGAGGGTGATTTCGACGCGCAAGTTTTTGAAAGCGGGAAGGTACGATTCTCGAATATCGATTTGATGATGAGAAGACGCGCGTTTTTTTTAATCGAGAACATTTTTCGAGTCAAATTTCCCCCCGATGATGATCGACATTACGTGCATAAAAACTGACCTTTTATTCTCTCTGCTACTCGTGCGACGCGCTTTGCTCGTCGGTATTGTTGAACACAGGGCGCGTTCGTGAAATTCTACGCCCCGTGGTGCGCGGTTTCTTCTCTCTCGCTTCTCGCTCGTGTGCGATTGATTTTGGATTTGGATTAGAGATCCTTTTTTCTTTTTTTGCTCGCCCGGCGGCACAAACCAAATAGGGGTGTCACACTTCAAGCGTCGCGTCGTCGCGAAAATTGGAGCATTCGATCGAGTCTTTCCAAGAAGAACAGTCGTCGAGGCGAACAAAGACGCGCGTGTTTTTGCCACTTTCTCGTCCGTCGATCTTTTCGTATCATTTCTTACCGTTATTATTTGTTTATTATTATTATTATTATTATCGTTACGAACAGGTGCGGCCACTGCAAAGCGCTGAAACCAGCCTGGGATAAACTCGGCGACGAGTACGACGGTTCGTCCACGGTTTTGATCGGCGACGTGGACTGCACGGTGCACCAAAACTTGTGCCAAAAATACGGCGTGCAAGGCTACCCGACGTTGAAATATTTCACGGCGAACCCGATGGGCGACGCGTACAACGGCGGCAGAGATTACGAGGAGTTGTCTAAGTTTGCGAAGGAGTCTTTGGGTCCGTCCTGTGGGGTGGAACACATGGACTTGTGCGACGCCGAGCAAAAGAAGTCTTTGGAGACGAAGATGGCGTTGTCGGACAGTGAGTTGGACAAGTTGATCGAAGACTCGGACGCGAAGTTGAAGCAAGCCGACGAGGATTTGGAGGCGTTGTTGAAAGGGTTGCAACAGCAATACGAAGACGGGAAGAAGGCGAAGGAGGACGCGCAAGCGGCGCTTTCTCCGGAGTTGGCGCAGTTGAGATCGGTGAAGAGGTCGAGAGAAAATGGGGCGAAGCAAGAGTTGTAAATTGATACAAACGGCGACGACGACGACGACGATGGTGATGATTCTCTCGCGCTGGATGCATTGATGTTACCCACAGAGTGAGTGAGAGAGAAAGAGGAGGTTAAGAAGAAAAAGAAGAAGAGAGACCATATTAGAATCAAAAACGACTTACACACTATATAATACATATCTAAGAGGCTACAGCTATATAAAGCAACTTTCACATCAAGTTTATAATTACTATTGTATCTATCTACGCGCGACTACTCTGTTTCAACTAGTTGTCCTTCTCGTTTACATCGTCCGCGACCGGCTTCAAGAAATGTTCCCACGACACCCACTCTTCGCGTTGGCGATAAAATCGCATCGGGTCTCTCGGCATGTTCCAAGGCATGCGTTTCCCTGTCTCTTCCTTCACAAAATGCACGAATTCGACGCGTTTCCCGTCACGAAAGTACTTCCTCTGTAAACTTTCTTCGTGCAAAAACGCTCTCGCTTCGGCGAGGGACATTTTTTCCGTTCGATTCTGCAACTTTGCGTATTTTGCCACCGTTGCGCTTCCGATTTCTTTCACGCGGTACCGAAGATCGTGACGACCGGCGTTGATGAGCTCTTCGTCCGTTGGCATGTACAAAACATCTTTCTGACTTTTTCTTTGCTCTTTGGCAAACGTTCGAACGTCTTCTGCGAGCGTTTTCAAGTATATTTTGAACGAATTGACGTCGTTTTCGCGTCGAGCGCGAATCCAGGCGCCTTTGCCCGGTTTCATGCGCATGCGTTTGGCCACCGTGACTGGACCGCCGTGTTCGACCATGTGTCTGGCGAGATCGTCGCGTCCAACGTTACGTAATTCCAAAGCGCTAGGAAGTCGCGTGCTTGCGCCAATCTTTTTGTTTTTCATTCTCTCGTCGCTGACTTCATCGTCCTCGTCCTCGTCCTGGTCGAATATCTCGTTCTCCATGCAATCCAACAATTCTTTAGAAAAGATGTCAAAGTTCAACAAGTGACGATCTTCCGCCCACCTCGCTCTTGGCCACTTCAACGTCTTCGCCACTGCACCGTATCCACCGTGTAACACCACCGCGTGATGCAAATCCCACCTTCTCGCGTCGATTAAGTCTCTTCTCGTTGGCATGACCATGTGCCGATCGTGGTCGTCTTCGTCTGGTTTCGCGAACGAAATCGCTCCGGAGATGTCGTTGTACCAAAACGTGCGTTGATCGTCGTCGTCTTCGCCGCTACCAGAAGCTGACATGTCGTCTTGTTCAAACCACATCGCGTGCACTAACGCTCTCAACTCGTCCGCTAAATTCTCAATGTTATCCCAGTAATAAAAAGGTTTCCGGAATGGCTCGAAATCTAACAAAACCGCCATCGTCAACCAATCGTACCCGAACAACTTTTCCACTCGTTTGATTAAATCTTTCCTATTTTCTTTCTCCAGCGATCTTTTCGAGGGCATGCCGTAGTGATTATCGCCTAACGTTCTCGCGTACGGCATCAAATCAAACTTCAACTGATCCAACGCCTCTTTCAACTCGGAGTCGTCTAAACTATCCCCTTCGGCGTCGAACGCGTCTCTCCCTCCTCGTCCTCTCAACAGTCCAACCGGCGGATCGATGAACAAAATTTTCTTCATCGGTATCATTTTCGGGAACAACGCAGGTGCAAACGGAATGTATTGCCAGTTGCTATCGTCGTCTGCGTCGTCGTCGTCGTCGTCGTCCACGTCGCTTTCTTTATGCACGAGCAACGTATACGCCGCGATATCCTCAGCGACGGAACCGCTCTCGTCTGCGTCTTCTCCCGCATCCTCCTTTTTATTTGCCTCCACCACACTCGAATTACTCATCATCCCGAAGGACAACGCCTCTAAAAACTCTAACGCGTCCTCTGAACTCGTCTCGCCTTCCACTTCCACCTCGATCTCGCCTCCGCTCGTGGCTAATATTTGAACCACTTTCCCAACCACCATTCTCGTGTTCCAATCGAGAACGGTCCACCCGAGCCACCGCGCGGCATCTGCGAGCTTTATTCTTTTCGAGTTTTCGTTTAAAGAGAAGATAACTGGCTCGATGGCATTTTCGGGATGCTCTTTGTCTTCTTTGTCTTCATCTTCATCTTCTTTCAAAGCGCGCACAACGTGACTTCCCCTAATTGGACGACGACGACGACGTCGAGGATGATTGCGAAGAAAAAATGACGAGGAACACCTTTTTTGGGTGGTGCTTCGTTCAAAAGATACCGCGAGGTTGCGCATTCTCTCTCTCTCTTTCTCTCTCTTTTATTCGTATTCTCGACGCGTCGTTTACGTTGACGTCGTGGTCGTCCTTGTCTTCGATATCATCTTAAAGGGGAAAATTTTAGGGGAATTCCTTCATTTCCCGAACATAAAACACATACATAAGAAAAGATGTCAACGCGCGCGCAAAGAGGCGATCGAGGCAAAACGCGAGGCGCAGGAGGCATAGGAGTAGGAGCATCGGGAGTCTTCTCTGCCAAGAAAGCGGGAGGAGGAGGAATAGGAGGATTACAGCAGCAACAGAAGAAGAATACATCGCGGTGGGAGTTACAAAACATCCATTGGGGCGGGGAAAGTCTCCCGAATTCGACGGCGTCGGGAGTGGCGGCAGGGGGCGGGAAACCGGTCGTTCCTCAGGAAAAAACCGCTTTAGTCACGAAATGGGTGAAAAGAATCGAGAATATAAACAACGGTGAGAACATGGAGACGAAGGAGAAAGAGGACGTGTTCGTATTGGGAGGAGGAGGAAAAGGAAAGAAACGGAGGAAGTTGGAGGTGGTGAAGCGCGTCGGGTACGAGGTCAAAGTAAAAAGGAACCAACAACGAGCAGCAGAAGAGCAGTAGAGCGTTTGTGAGGAGGAGGTGAAGGAAAGAAACGGAAGAAGTTGGAGGTGGTGAAGCACGTCGCGTACGACGTCAAAGTAAAAGGAACCAACGACGAGCGGCGTAATAGCGGTAGAAGAGAGAGTTTTGTAAATTTGAAGTGTACGATAATTAGACTCAATCAAAGTGTCTTCCCAGGTGTCTCTCTCTCTCTCTCTCTCCGCAAAGCGCTTTTGCACGCCGCGTTTCGCGATTTTAAACGTTTTTATCTCAACTCCCTCTTCTCTTCTTACCGCCGGCCGCGGCGGGCGTCGCCACGTCTTGTTTCTTCACTTCCAAGTTCTCCTCTTTTTTCATCAACAACTTCGTGCCGGTACTTAATATCGCGATCGAAGCCGCGGTTCCGCAAAGGATCTGAAACCACGATTTTTCGACGAGAGGAGTTTGGCTGCTACTGTCCGACGCCTTCGTGGTTGAATCCGCGGAGACGTTCAGCGCGTCCTTCTTCTTCGATTGGACCACTCCAGGGGACTCGGGAATGGGCGAAACCACCGCTTTTGCTTCTATCGTCTGCGCGGAATCGTGCGTCCCAGCATCAGCCGAAGAGACGACCGAGGACACAGTATCCGCCCCTCCCGTCGTCGCGGTTGTTCCTTTCTTTTCTTTTTTCTTTAACTTCTTCTCCTGTTTGCGCTCTTTCCGAGCAGAACTTCCGAGCATGGTGATGATGTGAAACAAAATGTGATTTGTTCCCTAACTTCTTAATTCTTCTTTCTCTCCAAACTCTTTCTCTCGCAAAGATTTGAAGAGGACGAGTTGTTGTTCAAGTTTTTCGTGGATGTTTCTTCTTCCTCCTCTTCTTCAGTTCTTCTTCTTCTCGCGGTGAAACGAAGACGACTTAAACACAAGGACGACGGTTTTATATCTCTTTCTTAATAACGAGTTTGACCGGTTATTTTTGGTCAATGCAAAAAATACGAGTAGATTTAATGTATAGATCAGGAATATTTTTGTTATATCTATACGAACTTTTTGTTTATGTAGTACACCTGCTGTGCGCTGCGAGAGATGATGACGACGCGCGCGCACGTTGGAATGAATTACTCTACTCCTTCCGCCCCTTCCCTTCTTCCGTAGCGCGGCTGCTCTTCCTCTTTGCTTTTTCCACGACTCGTTTTTTCTCCTTTCTCGTTTTCTTGACATCCAGTTCCAAAGGTGGGGGCAAACTCCTCGCGATGAGCGCGCCCAGGCCGGTCAGGAACAGGATTTCGATGCACGTCGCGATGGCGCGCTCCGCCATGGTCGTCGCTAAATTTCTTTCCTCTTTCCTTTCGAGTGCGGTGAAGGCGTATTTACTTCGCTCTTCTTGATGAGTTTTTTCTTCTTTTTCTTCCCGGAAAGTATCTCTTTTGTTTTTTGCTTCTTCGTTGGGATGCTTTTGTCGCGCGCGGAGAGGAGCTTCTTGGCGGACTTCTTCCCTTCGCTGTTTAAGTTCGCGCTCGAGTGTTGGTGCTTCGGGTAGTTGCTGTCGTTCGCGCTGGTTTGTTTCTTCGGCGGCGCGTATTTCATCTTCTTTCTCAACGCGTTTTAGAAAAAGTGAAGAAGAAAGGAGAGTGACTTGAAGAAGAAGTTTGTGTTTCACATGATGTTTCTCATTAGAAAGCTCGTATCGAATTTACAACAAACAAACAATATTTCTCTCATATAACGGTAGTTGTAATCGTGGTAGTACTCATATCGGTGAGTAAATGTATCGGAGAGTAAGTAGAACGTATATCAGTCAGGCGTAAAAGAGAACGCTCGGGAACCCTTTGTACGCGAACGATAAGCGCCTTTGAATTGGACCGAAAGGCGCGTCGACGCCGACGGTGCGAACGCGCTTGACCGTGGCGAAGAAGACTCGTGAGCTGCTCGTGACAGATTGAACGAACGCTTTGTCGTTGTCGATATACACAGCGCCGAGATAATAGGAGAAGTTGTCGATTTTCTCGGAAAATTCCATGACGGCGGTGATGACGTGTTCGGTCGATCGACTGGAGACCGCGACGAGTTCGGGCGGTTTCCTCGGCGGCGGAGGAGGAGGAAGAGGAGAAGAATAGAGAGGAGGGGCGATGTTCGGATTGGCAATGAACCGATAGTGTGATGAAAATCCAGACGTCCATCCAGGGTTGTTGTTGACGCCGGGCGTTTGACCTACGGTCTTCTTCGGGTTCGATGGATCTTTGACCTCTCCGACGTAACAACTCGTTCTCGCCGAGTCGTGCGCAAACGCTTCGCAAGTTTTTTTATCAGGGTAATCTTGGCCGTCGGGTGCGCTGTCGTGGCACAACCGGCAACACTCTTCGGGATTGTCTACGTCGTTGTATCTCATGAACGGCGCGATATCATACCGTGCGTTCGTTTCAATCTCATCGCACTCTTCCTTTTTCTTTACAAACGGAGGAACGAAGGAAGGCGGCATTTCTGGTATGAACGGCGGAATGAACGGCGGAGGAACGAAAACATTCGACATCGTTGCAGATTTCAGTATCGCTTCGATTTTATCGTGATAAACCTTCACGATGTTCAATATTGGTTCGTGTTCTTTGTCTTCCACGAACACGCAATACCCGTCTTCGTCGTATTGTTTCTTCAAAAGAGAGCCGAGATGCCAAAACAAGATTCCGCCGGCGCTTGGAGAGAGAGAAGTTCTTTGCTCAAACACTCCTCCTTCTCTCTGTATCATTGCGACTGTCGCCTCCGTCGCCAACTCGTACACTCTCTCATAGTAGGATGCCCGAACGCTGATCGGTTTCTTCTTGCCAAACTCTTCGAAAAGAATAGGCAGGCCTAACGCTTCCGCGTCTCGAATGTGCTGCCGTACCCACTGATCAGTAAAGCGTAACTTCTCCTCTTCGCTCGCGTCGCTCAACCAATCGTCCACCCATAAGTGCACGGTCAAAAAATCAAATCCGACAGAGTGTTTGATAAAATCGACGCCCCAGTTTCCGGCATCCGAAAACGGATTGACGTTCGCCGAGTTGGTGAAAGAAGAAGAAGAAGAATAAAACCCCTCCGAACCGAGCGATAACATGTGATTCATGTTCACCTCTCTGAACGCCTGAATCATCTCTTGACACCACTCGCTCATGATTGCATCTCTCACCATTCCATTCTCTCCTCCCCCTGATTCCATTCTCGGCTCGTTGATCAGCTGAAACGCAAACACGCTCTCGTCGTCCTTGTACCTCTCCGCGACGTATCGCACGTACCTCTTATACGCCTCCTTAATCCTCACATCACGGAAGAACTCGCTCTTCTCTTTCACCCCAAACCAGTCGCAGTATTGCTTTACCCCTCCGTAATCCTCCCAAAAGTTTGTCAGCGTCAGCAACAACCGAATCCCTCTCTTTTCGCATTTCCGTAACAACCGATCCAACCCTTGAAAATTCTCCTCCTCGAACACTCCAACGTCTTTTTGCAACGCTCTGCCATCGAAATCTTTCCGATCGCCGTCTAAAAACGCCCAAACTCTCAACACGTTCGCCCCGGACGTTTTCGCGCCGTCCAACACCCTATCGACCATTTGCTGCCCTTCTTCGCGTCCGTTCTCTTCGTAGAGCAACGCGAACGCGTTCGCGCCGAGCGCGAGAAAGCGCTCTTCTCTCTCCAAACCACCACCAGAAGAAGAGAAAAAAGAAAACGACGCGCCGTCGCGGCGGATGAACCTTTTGTTAAAGCTTTGCTGCGCCGAGGACGCGCGAAAACAAACGAACAAAACGAAAACGAACAGAACGCGCGCGAAAGCGCCGTGAGATTGCCCTCGCGAGGATGAGTTTACAGTCATAATATAATACGCGTAAAAATACTGCCGTTTTTGAGCAAAAACACACACAAGAGCGGCTTCAGAATTTAACAAACTTTCGACGCAGAACAACACACAACACGTAACGCGCGAAGAACAGAATGGCGAAAGACCAACACGTACCCCGCCGTTCATTTTCGCTGAAAAACACGCTCGAAACGTTCTACAGAGGCGGACCCATCTGCATCGACAACGAGCTTCTGGCGTGCGCGAATGGCGACGAGGTGACGGTCGTGGATGCGAAGACTGGCGGCGTGAAATCCCGAACGGAGGGAGATACGGAACCGATCACCGCGATGTGTTTCAGCGCGAACGGGAAGAAAGTGTTCGTGGCGTCGAGGTCGTTAGCGATGCGAGAGCTGGACGTGGAGAGCGGGAGATTTATTGGGAGGAAATGGAAACCGCACAAGATGCCGGTGTTGGCGGTGTCGGTGGACCCGAGTGGGCAGTTTTTGGCGACGGCGAGCGCCGATCGGACGATTCGGGTTTGGGACATCGAGAGAGGGTACGCGACGCACTCGTTCAAAGGTCATACGGCTATGGTGACTGCGGTGCAATTTCACGAGACGAGAGGGGTTTTGAAGCTGTATTCTGGTTCGGATTGCGGAGAGGTTGGATTTTGGGATTTGCGAGGGAACAAAGCGGACGCGCCGATGGCGAAAGATGCGCACGTGAGTGCGGTGACCGCGATTGGGATTTCGACGTGCGGGAAGAAGATTTTGAGCGCGGGGAGAGACGGTGTCGTTCGCGTTTTTGGTTTGAACGGGAAGGTGATATCGACGACGAACGTTGGAGAGGCGGTGGAAGCCGCGAGAGTGTTACCGAGGAAGAGCGCGTTGTACGGCAAGTCCGGAGAAGATCGCGAGGAAGACGGGAAGGTGAGGTTTGCGACGGTAGGGAGCGGAGGCAAGGTAAAGCTATGGAAGGAAGGCGCCGGGAAGGCGTTTTTGGAATCGAAAACGTTAACCGGTGGGGTGGAGAATAACGCGAAATCGAACACGGATTTCCAAGCGGCGAGCGGAACGTTCGTGGAGTGCCGATTAGCCGAGGATGGGGAGATGTTGTTGGCGGTAACTGGAGATGCTCGAGCACTCTTTTTTGAAACAACTGGTGGTAGTAGTAGTAGTAGTAGTAGTAAAGGAAAGGATAAGAACAATAGTAAAAAGGGTAGTAAAAGTGGATTGACGATTGCGCGAGAATTGATTGGCGACTGCGACGAAATCGTAGGTTTGGCATTTGCGAGAAGTTCGTTGGAGAAAACCGTGTACGAAAATGAAATCGCACTTATCAGAGATTACAACGATCCCGAAGATGAGAAAGCAAACAGCGACGACGATGTAGACGGCGACGATGACGCGAGAAAACGGAAATCGTTGAACGATGCCAACGCAGATAGGGAAACGTTGCCTCCACCTGAATTGTTGTGTGCGGCGACGTCGTCGTCGCCTTTACTTCGTATTTTCCAAGCGCATAAGGATAGGAACGCTGGTTTCACGTGCATTGCTGCTTTAGCTGGACACTCAGAGGCCATTTTATCCGTAGATTGCGCGCCGAGTAAAATAGTGAATGATAGAGAAGAAGTAGCGGTGAGTTTAGCGGCGACTGGATCCAAAGACCATATGGTTCGCTTATGGAACGTCGAAAAAAGGGAATGCATAGCGTTCGGTAAAGGTCACGTGAGTGCAGTAACTTCCGTTGCTTTCGCACCGAGAAAGAATGCACCGTTTGTAGTTTCTGGAGGGCAAGACCGCGCCTTGCGAATATGGGACGTGAACGCAGCTTTAGAATTGCACGCCAAAGCTAACGACATCAACAACAAGGAGGACGATGAAAACGATGAAGAAAATGTAGTCATACGTATGCCAGCGATTGCAGCGACTGTGGCGCACGATAAAGCCATAAACGGCGTGGCAGTGTCGCCAAACCATTTGCTAGTCGCGTCAGCTTCCGCAGATCGCACGGCAAAGCTTTGGAAGATGCCGGATTTGCTCTGCGCGGGCGTCTGTCGCGGGCATAAAAGAGGCGTGTGGGCGATTGCATTTTCTGATGCGGATAAATCCGTTGCAACTGCCGGTGGCGATAAAATTATTCGCTTGTGGGATTGTTCCAACACGACTGGTGGCGATTTGCCGTGTTTGAAATCGTTCGAATCGCATTCAGGCGCCGTGTTAGCGGTGAAATTTTTATCGTCCGGACAACAGCTCGCCTCCGTCGGCGGCGATGGGAAGCTCCTCGTTTGGAACAATAAAAACGGGTTAGCCGTGAAAGAGTTCGAAGCGCACGAAGACAAAGCGTGGGCGATGGCCCGAGGTGGCGACGGCGCGTACATCGCCACCGGTGGTGCCGATGGATCTTTGAAACTTTGGGAAGACGACACGTTGCTTGCTTCGAAACATCGCGAAGATAAAATGCAACTCGGCATTGAGAAAGATCAACAGTTGCAAGACGCGGAGGCGATTGGAAACGGGAGCGAAGCTTTAAAATTGGCGTTGAAACTCGATCGGCCGCGCGCGTTTTTACGCGTAGCTTCGCGTATGACCATGGAACGTGGCGAAAAAGGGGTGCAAATTGCCAAAGGAGTTTTCAAAGAACTCGATACGGAAGAAACCGTGCGATTGCTCAAATACATTCGCGATTGGAACACAAACTCGAAGACGAGCGGCGTTGCAAATAAAATTTTAAAGTGTGTGTTGACGGCAAAGCCTTTGGATGCGATGTCAAGTCTGCCGGGAATCATTGATTTGTGCGCCGGATTGAAAGCGTACGCGATTCGACACCAAAACCGCGCGCAGAGGATGTATCAGAGTACATTCTTGATCGATACGGCTCTGACGAGAATGGGCGGCCTGAGAGAAGAAAGCGAGTTAATGCTTGATATGGATGAAGAAGAAGATGAAGAGGAGGAGGAAGAGGAGGAGGAGGAGGAGGAGGAGGAGCGCATCGCAACGCCTCCCAAACCAAAAAAATCATCGACTGCGGCTACAAAGACGAGGAAGAAATCGCGAGTATGGGAGACGGAAACGGTAATAGCGCCTTTGGAGAAGGAGAAGAAAGGAGGCGACGCGATAGAAGCTTCCGAAAAAGAGAAAGAGAAGCCAACCACAAAACCACCTCCTCGAAAGAAGAGCAAAAGCCCGTCGCCGGCGCCTCCGATTGAGAAGCGACCGACTCGCCGAAGCACGCGATCACAAACGCCAGAAGTAGAAGAAAAAGTAACCGCCGCGAAAGAAAATGAGAAAGAGAAAGAGAAAGAGAAAGCCGAAGAACAACAACAACCGTCGAAGAAAAAACGCGGTCGTCCTCCGTCCAAATCAAAATCTCCGCCCTCGCGCGAAGAAGAGGAACGCGCTGCGGAGGAGCCGCCCCCTGCGAAAAAGAAGCGAGGTCGGCCGCCCAAAGTACCACCCGCGTCAGCGACGAAAAAGAACGCGACGACGAAGAGTAAACCACCACCACCACCGAAAGTAGCGCTTCGTCGATCGCTGCGTTCTCGTTCTCGCTCGCCCACGCCAATTTAGGGTAGTAATAGGACCAAAGTAGCATTTGAAAGTTGAATTCGAAACGCGACACACGCTGCTCACCTCTCGAGAGTACACACCCCATGCGACATCATCAAATTCCTTTCGGCCGGCGCTGGTGCTCCTCCCCTTCTTCTTCGTTGTCCACCTCCTCCTCGTCGTCTTTACCGTCGAGCAACAAAAGAAGACTCAATGCATTGGGGAGGAGTATCTTCCCCAATGGAAGAAAACCGATCAAAGTCCAGGACGAGATTGAGAACAACAACAGCGACGCGGCGATGATGACAACGACGATGAACACGAAGAAGAGAACGAAGATCACTTCGACGACGTCGACAAAAGTGGCGTTTTTTGCACTCGGCGACAAAAATAGACGGAAGAAGTGTTTCGTCGTCTCCAGAGGATCCTCGAGGAGAGGCATGATTGTTACCAAAGCCTCCTCTTCGTTTTCGGGGCGAACGACGAGCGGATCTGGCGGCGAAAAGAACGAGAACAAAACGAGGTTGTTTCAGAACGTTCCAGAGCCGTACAAGTCTATAGTTGCCATCGCGTTGGCGACCGTATTCGCGTCGTTAATTGCGAACAGCGACTTGTCGATCGCGTTTCCGTACTTGGCGCCGGTGCAGAGAGGGTGCGAAATTGTGAGCGTAAACGCGATTAAAACTTTACTGTTGGTCACGGACGGCGCGTTGGATACGGCGGAGTGCGCGTGGATTTTATTGAATAAGATGCGTGCGCCGTCGCAAGAAGTGGTGTCTGGGATGATTGGGATGCTTTCTGGAGTTGCGGCTTTAATTGTTGGCGCGGTTGGTACCGGGGCGTCTGCGGTTGGCGCGGCGTTTGCGTTTGTGACGTCCCGAATTGCCATGTATCTCGCGACGCTTGTCGTGTGGGCAGGTACAGGGAGTCCGGCGTTTGTTTCTGCGGTCGTTGCGAGTATGCAAGGGTTGTCGACGCCGGTGGTGGTTGCCATCACGGTTGGCGCGACTATCTTGATACAGAACGCGTGGAAGATGTGGAGAGGCGACGGAATTGAAAGTAGCAGTAGTAATACAGTTGCGGAGGCGGCGGTACCGCAGCCCCCGCTCAAGGCGGAACGGGTCATTCGATCTGCCGCGGCGATTGAAACGCCGCCGCCGAGACCCTCGCCGCCGCCGCCACCACCACCACCACCACCCGTTGTGTCTGAACCAGTGGTGGCACAATCGGTTGTATCTGAAGTCGTCTCGACGCCGGCTGTTGCATCCAGCCCGCCACCGTCGACGCCGCGAGTGGTTGACAACGAAACCGAGGAAGTCAGAAGAGTCTTCGAACGTCTCAAAGCAGAGGCGGAAGCGAACGCGAACATCGCCAATTTGAATAACAAAGAGAAAAGGGATGGGACGAATAGAGTTGGCTCCAAGCAGCGATTCCAAGCATTTACTTATCTGGTGAAGGAAACTTTGGACTCGATCAAAGGTGTTACGAACAAAGACGCAGACGAAGTTCTCTTCGACGCGAAATTTCAAGCGAAAGAAGTTGCCAGCATCACCTCAAAGAAGTTAAACGAAACGTTCTCCGATAAAGAGCAGTTTGAAGAAAGGTTGAAGAGAACGTTCAAGAAAACCACCAGCATCGCCAACGAAGCCGTCCTCGCCGCGACGCCGGTGTTCAAAGAACTCTCTCCAGTGCTCTCGAAATCAGCGAAGAGAGCTGCTCGACAGTTACGAAAGGTTGACGTGAGTCAAATGTCGACTTCTTCCGTCGAAACTACTAAGTTTGACCTTCCGAAAGTAGAGATGCCTGAGATGCCCAAGATGCCCAAGATGGAAAAGCCGAAAGTTGACACACCAACGAAAGAAAAAAAAGAAACAAAGAAAGTAGAAGAAAAGAAAGAGGAATCGCCAAAACCGTCAGCATCATCATCTGTGATTGAAGAGAAGGACACTAAAGCCATCGAAGCCGCGAAGAAAGAAGCGGCCGAGAAGGTTTTGAAGGAGATGGCGGCGTTGGAAGAGCAAATGTCTCGAGACGTTGAATCCGCGCGCGACAAGGTCACGGAAGCGGAAAGGGAAGCCGGCGAAGCCTCTACATCTGCATCTTCCAGCGACGACGTAGAAATCTTAAAAACTGCAGACGGTATGTTGCGCTTTTCCGTCGACGATGACGAAGAAGGCGCCGTCGCGCCGAAAGTATCGGGAGCCGCCTCCTCCAAAAAGCTCAACGTCCCCGACGTCGAGCTTCCAGCCGGCACGAAAGTCATTCGAGATTCCGAAGACGACGGCGATACGAAGTAGTCTCTCTCTCTCTCTGAATGGTGTTGCGTATACAGTAGTCTTTTCTAGCAAGCGTGTCTTCGTTTACAAATTGTAAATATTCTCTTTTAGTTTACCAGGTACGAATTCCTAATAATAATACTAAAAAGAGCAACACTTCTGTTGCTTTCAAAAACCCATCACTCGAAGCACTTCATAAAATCAAACGCAGGAAAAACGCGAACAAATATACACCATGACGACGACGACGACGAAACGCGCGGCAGGGGTTGTCGCGCGTGTTGTACAACGAGCGATGGTGACGTGCACCACCTCGCCTCGTCCTTCTTCTTCTTCTTCTTCTTCTTCTTCGTTGTGGTATTCGACGACGACTTTCGTCCCCACTCGGGAGAATTTAAACGTCAGGACGGAATTCCAATCGTCGTCACCATCGAGAAGCGCAACGACGCCAAAAGGAAATAGGAAGATAAAAGGAGAGCATTTGGATTGCGCGGTGGTCGACGCGATGAGCGCGCGAGAGATGGTGTTTTTTCGTCCTCGGTGCTCGGAGCAAGATGCAACGACAAGTTATTCGAACAGCAACACTAGAGAGCAACGAAAGGGAAGGATAGCGATGCCCTTCGTCGTCGCCGGGGCGGCGATTCCATCTGTGCACGACGAGAATATTAGCCGTGAGATAGTGAACAACGTTAATGTTGATGTAGTCGAAGACGCGCTGAGGAGGCTGGAAATAGCGTTTCCTCCGGCTTCGACGAGTACAGAGGAGAACTTTGGGGACGAAGAGAACAACAACGGGATGTGGTGCAAAACGCACCTGACGTATCAGCCGTCGAATCTAGTGAGGAAACGAAGGCACGGGTTTTTAGCGAGGAAGAGGACGGTTGGTGGCAGACGAGTGCTCGTGCGTAGAAAAGCAAAGAAGAGACGAAAGATGTCGGCGTAAGATTAAAGAATAATAATTTGTAATAAATACCGGGTCGTTCACAATAAAAAATGTTCCGTATTATGCGCATAATAAATAAAAGCCTCACGTATGAATATATTTAAGCCGAATAGATGACGTCGTTATCTAAAAAGACACGTTTACTCGCTCTATTTCCATCGTGTGCGTGCGTGGACCACGCTAAAGGATCGATCAATTCTTCTCCCACTGCTGCGGCACCGTAAAATCCCAACACCAATACCGCGCTCGGTACCGGCGAGAGCCATCCAAAAGTACTGGCAAACGAGAATGGTGCCGAGAATGCGTAGAAGAATAGCGCGGTGAGCGCGATGTGTCGGTATAACGTAGGAACTGGCGTGTCCACGACTCGGAGTATAGTCGTCTGAGACTGAAGAAAGTTCTCGCAGTGATTGTAACAATCGAAAGCGGCTTCGTCACTTACCAGAGCATTTTTACGCGCGAATTCCACCGTACGTTGCAGCTCGGCGACGCACGCTGAAGCTCGACTTTGGTGCGACGTTGCTAGAATGGCATCTTTAAGTTTTGCGTCATGTCCCATGTGAGTGAAAACATCTGCAATAGATGGTACTCCGACGCTCGAGTCGGCAATATCATACGGATCGAGAGGCTTCAGAGTGAACGTCGAATCAAAATTGGCTGCAGGATCACCCGCTTTCCTCGTATTTTCGATATCACTGCCGGCAGTTTGCGAATACATTGGAACACCGAGCCGGTGGTCGCGCACAGTTCTTCGAGCAAAGACGAGTGCAAGGTCGAGTAGACGCCGAACGCGTTCTCGCAAGACGTTAGGATTGACTCCCCCTTTATTCACGCTGTCCACGCTGAAGAAGAAACTCAACGCTTCTTGCTTGGACAGTTCTTCCTCGGTTGCAGATTTACGAGCAGTAAAGAGCCCACGCTGTTTTGCTGAACTCTTTTTTGCGGATGTGTTGCCGTTGTTATGTCCGAAGCAGGTTGCTGCCATGACGTTTATTGACCGGGCGGAATCGTACATGTCATCCAAAGCGACGAGCACTTCGTACCATTTACGATAAGCAACGTGGGCAATGTGCGATAAAGCAAAACCAACCACTACTCCAGTGAGTCGATGCGCTGTTGAATCGAATGATACAAAACAATCTCCTGTGTTCATGGCATCCGAAAGCTTCCCGCAGGATACTTCTTTTAGAATCGTGGCAAAATAAGCGACAAACACCGCGGCAAGAAGTTGGGGAACGCAGTTTGCGTATATCGTGCCTCGCATTACGAAGAGCTGAGAGATGAAGTAAAATCTGCCCCTTTCCACTCTTACCGCCGCGCTGTCCGATTTCAAAGTCGTGACAGACTCGCAAAGCTCCGCGAGAACGGGAGATTTCTTCTCTGTAGCTTTTTTGGACAAGCCAGCCTCCTCCGTCTTTGAACGCGTCAACTTTGGCGATACAGATTGTTTCACTCGCATAATCGCCTGATAATCCGGGCATTGCTCGCCAGAATTGTCGATGACGTCGTGCAACGCTTCGCAGTCGTGCCAGAGATTCTGTCCGAACACGGATAAATCGTGGTTCGGTTTTATCCAGCCGAACGGTTTTTCCAACCTTTCCCCAACTTCCAGAACTCCATAGAAACAAAGCGAGACCAAAGTAGCCGGCCAAAACGCGGCGTACTTAAAGCTCGCGGTAAAAAGGAGAGGACTCGAGAAAACGAAGAAGAAGACAATCACATTTATCGCGTGAACCAAAACTCGCGGCGTTTGCGTGTGCGCTGCACGATGACAGCTGACGACTGCCGATAACGCTTGCCGGGTCTCTCTGTGGAGGTCCGCGGCGCCACGGTCGCACACAAATCTCTTAACTCGAAGATTTTCAACGAACGCGTGCAACCTCGTCGCAACGAAATTCAATCGTCCGACTGGATCGTCAATTTTAAGCAAAGCATCGTGGAGTTTATCATCCTCTTTCTCGGACTCAAATATATTTTTATCCAATAATCGACCGAGGTTGGGGCCTGAACCGGAATAACGGTCGGCGAGGAGGACGTTCGTATCGTCATAATGAATGAGCTCGCCATTCGGGCCAACACCTAAAGTAGATTCGCGAAGATATATACGCGCCATGGCGAAAAATAATGTTGTTAACCTCAGAACATGTGCCCTTGGAGATACGCGAATTGTTGTACTTTGTGCGGTTGCGTCTGACAGCGATGTCATCTTCCCACCGTCACTGATGAACAACAGTTGCGGATTCACGAAAGCACTCGTTCCCATATTCAAGTTTCTCAAAGAACGTCTGAGTTTTTCAAGCGATACTTTAGCTTCATAGTATCTCTCATAAGCGTATCGAAATCTGTACACAATGACGAATGCCAATATGGAAGCTACGGCTGTATGCGCATCTTTCGAAAACGTTACCTGACACTCGCTCGGATTTCTGACGTCTGCGCCGCATTTCCATACCTTTGCTGCTTGGGCGAGACATGCCAGTAACCCAGCGATGAGACACTGCGGAATGAGTTTCGACAATACGGTGTTACGAAACTTAAAGACGTCTCGGAATACGCGAGCGTGGGAACGACTCTCCGCATCAGTTTTTCCACCCGTGATCGGCACATTCGAGAGATCAGAACTGGTCTCGGGCATTTTGGGGGGAACATGACCTGATTCAATATCACCACTATTTGCATCCGTCGTGGTGGGAGAAGTAGGACATAGGTTCGAAGGTTTACCAACCCCAACGTCAACCAGCGCATCGGTTGCCGAATGGGGAGGGATTTTCTGCGAATGTTTACCTGAACTCAAAATATCTGATACCGCAGAAGGTAAAGCCAAATCGAACGTAACTTCACGAAATGTTCTCGACTCTTTGAAATGTGCAAAACCAGCGGCCTCAATGTCGTGACCATCGGTATCGTAATCGAATGGATTCTCCATATTGCGCGCTACTTCCGCAGTGCCGTAAAAAGCAATCGCAATCAGCATAGCCGGCGCCGGTGACAACCATCCAAAACCAGCAGTGAAAATAAACGGCGCAGAATAAACGAACGCAAATAGAGCAAAATTCAACAGATGTAAGTATATCCACGGCATTTTGGTCTCGCTGATTCGTTCGAGATTATTGCACGCAACCAAGCAATCGTTGAGATCGTCATACAAATCAAAAGCGCCGCGTTCGGAGATATCGTTTCTTTTGCGCGCCTCTTCGACGAGTTTCTGGCACTTGGCCACGACAAGCGCTGGCCGAGACGATGGAAGCTTTCCACACATGAAATCTTTTTCGCTTTCCGTGAGAATCACGGCAAGCGAAGGATTTCCTCGCGGATCTTCTCGAATTAATTGACTGAAATCAATATTCGTACTCTGAACTTCACCGACTTTTCGGACGCCGTATCGCGTTTCGCGCGCGATATGTCGAATGAAACCAAACATACAGTTCGATAATCTTCTGAGTTCATCGCGAAGTTCCACAGAGCTGATGAACGCTGTCGAAGCCTTATAGGCGTCTCCGTCATACTGGAGTTCACCGGGCAAATCCGGTCTGAGGAAGGCTAAGGAGCCACATGCGAAGTTTCGCGCACCTTCGCACAAAGCACCCATAAATTTCTTCGCCTCGTAGTATCGATAGTACGATATGCTGGCGCGAAAACACAGAGTGAAGCCGATAACGCCACCGCAGACGGAGTGCGCCGTGTCGCTGAAGGCGAATGCGCAGTCTTGATGCGACGTCACATTCTTACCGCACTTCACTTTCGTATAGTTTGCGAGCCCAGCGAGGAGACCTGCAAATATCGTTGGCCACAGAATACCCGGCAAGACAGTGTTATTCCACGCGAAGAGATCAGTGAAGAATGACATGGACGTCAAACGACGTCGTTGTACCGAGGTTGAGATATCGTGTATCTCCGTGGACGCTATACCGGCGAATGATTCTTTCTGTGCAATGTCGTTGAAGAGCTTCTCGGACACGCGACGCAAACCTTCCTTACGGTCGACGGACTGCTTCGAAGCGATTCCGCCACCGCTACTGATAGTTTGCGCGACTTTGGCTTTATCGAGCACCGGCGCTTCCTCTGATGCCGAGACTTTGGAAGCCTTATCACGGCCCCCGGCGTTTCCCAGAGATGCTTCTCGAATATTTCCAAGGAAAATACGCTTGAAGTCGTGGATCTGCGCAGATTCTCGCGCCAACCGTCTACCAAGATCGCCCAAGTCGTGGGAGGGACTCGTCCAGTTGAATGGATCAGCCATGGCCGTGCCCATCTCGTTGATGCCGTAGCAAGAGATGACGACGATACCTGATGGGATAAACGCAATCCATTTGAACGTGACGACGAACACAAACGGCGCCGTAAAGACGAAAGAAAAGAGAATCAGTTGCAACAAATGCGTAAATGCACGTGGAACGGGTGTTGTTGCCACTCTGTTTGCAGCTCGCGTAGCTGCAAGCGTCTCCTCCAGCGTTTGATACACTTCAAACGCCGCGCGTTCACAGACGTTCCCGAGTCTGCGCTGATGTTCAACAATCGTTTGGATTTGAAGACATGCGTACGCACACCTTGAAGGTATGGGAATATCTTTATACGAATTATTAAACACGCTTGCATCCACAATGGACGGGTCATTCGTTGTACTCACATCCTTCTCAATAACGAGCAACTCTTGTATTTTCGGACATCCGTAGGGGTCTTCCGTCAACATAGATTCAGCAGTCATCTTCCTTCCAAACTCGTCGCCGACTCGAGACTCGCGAACCTGAATACGTACAGACGCATACGCGATGTTCGTTAAACGAAGTATCTCCATCCTAGCTTCTTCGCAAGCTTTTAAATCCTTCTCGAATTTGTCCTTACTTCGCCTCGTCGATTTGCCTTGAACGACGTACTCGTAATCCCCTTCCGATGGCTTTTCCCCACATTCATAATCAATCGGGCGTATAAAAGACGACGTTAATACATTTACATTCCGCAAAGCAACGTGTAAGCGACCCAGGCACTCTTTTGCTTCGTAGTATCGATCGTACGCCCAATCCGCTCGAAAGACGAGCAAAAAACCAAGAGCGATGGCGGCAATACCGTGCGCGGTGGGATCCATAGCGATCAAACATTCGGAAGCATCCTTGACTTGGGAACCGCAGGAGAGGTACTTTGCACCTTGTGCAAAGAATGCAAGTCCTATTGCGAGTACAACTTGTGGAATAACATCAGGTAAGATTGTATCGCGCCACTGGAAAATATCGAGGATAAAGTCAATCTTGAAAGATGACGACGACTTCAACCCGACGAAGCCGTCGCCTCGACGAACGCGATCGACTGGAGGTAAATCTCGATCACGAACTTCTCGATTTACCACCAACTTTGCAGCTTTCATAGATACACACGCATCTCCAGGCGGGAACAGCGGTTGCGTTCGATTGGTATCTTCGGAAGATTCGCTCATACTCGAATTACTGCTCACGTACGCGTAGTGTTTGCCTAGCGCGGAAAAGTATCTCTGCAAACCGGCTCTTTGAGAGGAGTGCGCATCTTCAGCTTTCTCTTTGCTCTCCACTTCATCGTCACGTTTTTGCACGAGTATCTTTCTACTCTCGTGAATTCGAGCGACGTCTTCGAACAGTTCCGCGCCTAACTGCGATAGATCGTGAGATGGCGCTTCCCACCCGAAGGGATTTTCCATCTTTTTGGCAACTTCAGCGACACCATAAAACGCCATCGCAAGCAAAGCCGAGGGCATTGGTGTGAGCCAATCGAACGTTGCCGTGAAGCAAAACGGTGCCGAGTAAACAAAAAAGAACAGCAAAGTCGTCAACATGTGTGCGTACTTATTCGGTGTCGGCGTCGTTGTGATGCGCTCGCACGTCTTCACGCCGGCGAGAATACCCGAGCAATCGCGATAGATGTCCAAAGCACCTCGCTCACACACTTGACCAAGTCGTCTGCGTTTTTCAACAATATCGAGAATCTTTTGCACTACGGCATTTGCGCGATTAAACGGCTCGAGATGTACGAACGCTTCAATCTCTACCGGATCTTGAAGCAGATCGAGCAGCGACGGTTTCCCGGCGCGATCGTATCGCACAACTTCATCCGCCGATATCGTTCCGCTTCCAATCGAATTGTCCGCGTTTTGAACGTCATCCGAGTATCCAATCCGCGATTCGCGTAGCGCGATTCGAAAAAACGCAAAGAGAAGTTGACTCAATCGCGCGAGCTCTTTGCGATCGTCCTCGTTTACGTCTTTTTGCGGCGTTCCTTCTTCTTTTTGTTGTTCCCTCGTCGTCCCCGAAACGAAAAAACCTTCCTCCTCTTCTTTTTTGGTATCAGTACTCGCTCCAACGGTATCGCCATCTTTATCGCCAATTGAAGCAAAAGAAGCAGAAGACGCGGTGCAAACGAACGAGCAAAACGCGACGTTCAAATTCCTCACTCCGTCTCTCACTCTTTCGATCGCCTCTCTCGCCTCGTCCCATTTCTCGTACGCCAAATTCACTCGAAACACCAACAAAAACGACAACACGACTGCCACCGACGTGTGTCCTTCCACGCTAAACGCCACGTCGCACTCCTTATCCTCCATCACGTTCTCCCCGCATCTCTGTATCTTCAGCGCGTTCGCGAAGATCCCAATCAAAAATGCCAACACCATCTGCGGTAAAACCGATGGAATCACCGTCCCTCGAAAACGGAAACACTCTCTGATCCATCGAAACGCCGTGATTTGCGGTTGGTTCATGTCCAAATTTCGTTTCTTATTCGTAAACGTCACCACTCGATCTGAGGGTTGCTGTGTCCTCGTCGTCCTCGTCTTCATCGTCTCTCTTCTTCTTCTTCTTCTTCTTCTTCAACAACAAAAGCAATAAAAGGTACGCGTCGTCTCTCGTCTCTCGAGCTCTTTATATTATGCGCGCATGCGAGATGCTTTTAAATGAAGCTTTTTTTTAACAACCAAAAATTAAGCGTTTTTATGAAAAAAGAAAAGATCTCCTCTTTTTCTCAAAATCACGGGCATCAGCAATACTCGGTAAAATAAAAGTGGAAAGCTTCGTCACAAAGACAAAGAGTACATATACAAAGTCGTGTATTGAAAGTTCCCACTCTCTGTCTGGTGTTCCTATTCGAAAAGTCTTCTTCTGTGCTCGCGTCATGGACCAGTTCTTCTTCTCTCGCATTTTGTGTCGTCCATAAGATATTGTTTCGTTTGCGACGATTTCAACAAAACGGATTGCGCAAAAATGAACGTTGGACAACCACCCGGAGATGATGATGATGTAAAATCATCATCGCGTCAAAATCATCGGACGTCTCTCAAGAAAGCGTATTCGTCTCGCGTGTCGAAAGAAAA
>Ga0115552_1000284_pt1 | contig 28220 bp, 21 predicted proteins | sample COGITO_mtgs_1103_3_FD_87178 | JGI IMG/M metagenome (GOLD analysis project Ga0115552, IMG submission 87178) | Pelagic marine microbial communities from North Sea - COGITO_mtgs_110328 | ecosystem: Environmental > Aquatic > Marine > Epipelagic | place: Germany:Helgoland, sampling site Kabeltonne...
ATTTAATTTAATTTAAGTTAGGGGCTGATAGCACTTCTTGAGCAACACAACGGTAATCATCACGCACCGAAGCTTCATTGCCTATACTGCTAATTAGATTCACTGGCAGTCCGAGCGTCACTGCTCGTCGCACGATGATCGCATCACGGATTTGTGAATCAAAAATATGTGCATCCTTTGCGATCTTACCCTGATTTTTAAATTGGTTGATGCGAAACTGCATGCGCATCTTAGGCACCTCAATATCCATATTACTCTTGATTGCATTAAAGATGACACCGCGAATTTGCGCAAGTGGTTGCATGCCCGATACGCGAAAGCTCGCACAAAGATTATTAAACTGCTGCAACTTCCCGACTAACAAAGTAAACCCTATCAAGCTGAGTGCATCAGGATTTGCCGGCACATAGATCTCACTGCTGCAAAAAATACCACATTGTGCAGCATACAAAACATTTGGCGGACAATCAAAGAGAATGAAATCGTACTCGTCCTCAATCTCAGCCAATTGCTCCTGAAAAATAGCAAATGCAGGTCGACCATCAGGCGAGTCAAAATCGTGCTCTAGATCGACTAATGTAAACGTCGTCGGTAATATATCTAGCCCTGGCAATAAAGCCTCACCCTCTTTACCACGGACGACATCACGGTTTACGCAATCGCTTAAGCGACAAACACCAGGTTCAAAAATGGAGTATACATGGCCCGTATCAGAAGTATTCAACGGATTCCATCGTTCCAAGCGCATTAGCCAGATACTCGAATTTGATTGAGCATCCAAATCGACCAACAGTACACGCTTACCAGCTTCAGCCAAAGACGCAGCAAGATTAACCACTAACGACGTTTTACCTACTCCGCCCTTATAATTAATAAAGCTTAATTTACGAACCATGTAATAACTATCAACCTTACTTGACCATGAGACAACCCACATCTGATGAATTATATGTAAAATGACCTTAGAAGTATCACGTCAAAGACGGGTCACTTTTACTTACCAATAGTTAACTACGCGCATCTACTATGGGCACTCCAAGCCTTCAATAGATTAGCTGCACTTGACTCAATGGTACCCAGCACTCACGCCCATCAACGAGTGACACGAGCCCCCATTCCTGACGAGTTTCACGGACTACTAATTCAACTCCATCATGTAACGGCTCGTGAAAAGCTGCGGCATAAGCATAGCTCGGACCTTTGCGCGCTATCACGGAGTCAACAATGACGACGCCTTCGCGACCAGACATCTGTACCGACTCATATAAGAGGCGCAACGTCAGACCACAAATAACCAATACAACCAAACAGACGATAAGCCACTGACGCCTCTCGTAGCGAAAATACATCAGTAAACTTGCAGCCAATAAAACACACAAAATCAACAGCAGCGCTTTCAACCATAGTAAAGGGAACCACGTTGCTGAATCCACGGGCACATCGTTGAGCGACAAAGCCCGTGCTGCATTTAAATTATCCGTCAACATCGGATCGAAAGGACGATAAATACGCGCTTGGCGATACGCCGCGATCGAGCGCCCTAAAGCGCCCGTCTGAAACCATGCGTTACCGGCATTATACCATGCCTCTCCAGGCCGTTGGCCCGCTGCGGCTGCCGCTTGAAATTTATGCGCTGCCTCAGCATACATTGCTGCAGCAGAATTGCTACCAGCAGGTGCAGCCAGTGCTTGATCAAACAGTTGCTCAGCCTCCGACCACTCCGAGGCTTCCACCATTTCTGGAAGGGCACTGATTGCCAACAACAACATCAACGCCCTGCTTAACAAGCCTAGGATACGCTTAGCTAGACCATTAAGCCTACTCAACTGAACTGGCGAATGCTCGACACTATACGATTGTTGATCCGCCGCATGATGGTGGGCAATGATCGATTCAACGTCTTCAGCAGATACACCGAGCGCTTGCAGCGCCTCTTGGGAATCGCGCACCGTCCAAGCCTGACCTTCAGCGCCAAAACTCACTGCTAAGAATTCTAAGAACGCAGGCCACTTGGCTGGGTCACTTTCTGCCAGTTTGCGAAATGCCGCATAAGCCTCCGAACTAGCCCGGTACTTACCATTCAGCGCACGACGACGCCGCTCTCGTACGATCGGTAAAAGCAACAGGAAGCCGCCCAACAACAGCAAAAACCACAGCCAAAACCATGACCCCAAACACACCACGCTATTATTAATTAGATCATTCATTCTACTTGCCTCTCGGTTGTGCCAGATCCCTCCTGACTGTTCTGTTAAAGTAACTGCCGCGCCTTTATACGATTTTAAATCAATAAACTCCTGCCCGTCCTGTGGCGCCACCGTCAATGCTACTGGTTCTGTCATCAGCATCGAATAGGATCTAATGGCCGGATCAAACGTCTGTATATGTAACGCAGGAAATGCAGCCACACCAGTCGACAAAATTCGTAAGCGACCACCAAAAGTGGTGCCGTCTGCGCGCCAAACACGGCTCATGTCATCATCCACTAAGAAGCGACCGCGTAAGCCGCGCTGGCGACTTAAAAGTGGTAGCTCAATCATGCCATGCGGTGCGTCAGCAAATACCTTTAGCTCAACTTGAATTAACTCGCCGACTGTAAGTGCTTTCGGTGTCGCCGCGACCTCTATGTGTACTGGCGCGAATAGACCACTAAAGTTCGGCAGGCGTCCTTCCTCTGGCAGGGCTAATACTTCGATCTCAATCGGCGCTGTCTCAACAAACAAACGCTGATAAACTGCATCTGACTCTTCGGCCGCAAACAAACTGTTATTAAAATGTGCCGCATACTGCCCGAAGTTCCGGCTCACCTGCTGCAAATACGCGCACTCTAAACGCGTGGCAGGTAGTGTATAAACACCTGGCTCTGCAAGTCGCAAGTACAGTGGCAGCGTCACCGTGCCGAGTGCCTTTGGTTGCCCTTCGCGTAAGATTCTCTTGCCAATCACACGGCGTCCGCCGATTGGCAAACCAACCTGTTGGCCATCGGGCTCAGTCGAGCGTGGGACGACAACTTCAACAGTCGGATCATTAAAAAAAGATGGGTAATAATTGAGTGCCTGCAAACGACTCGCATCCAAGTCACACTCCCAAGTTAAATCCACCCGCAGCGGCTCTCCGACATACACTTGGAGCTTTGCAGGGTTGAGCGCCACAGACATCGCCTTCGACCGAACCGCTGCTCCCACCATAATTTGCTGTGGGTTGGTTCGATAACATTTCGTCTCACTTGAGAACTCCAGTGCTGGGAAGGTTATAATGCCAGTATCTCGAAGTATAAAACGAACAATTGCCACGGCCTTACCAGATTCTGAATTCGGCGTCTCACGCACATCAACGTCAATAAAACTCAAGCCACGCATTCCTAATGGCAAAGATTCTGGAGCTTCAACTACACTATCAAAATGTATCACTGCCTGACCAGTTCGATCCGTAAACCAGCTCTGATTAATCATCTCCACCGGCACTACCACAGTTTCTAAATCAACGACCTCGACCGTCGCATCATCTGCTGTTACGGCATCCAGGGTCAGTTGCACATCCTGCGCATTTAAAATGGCAATCAGCAACAAAGGTAAAATCCAATAAATCGCGCGCATCAGTAATCTTTCTCTACTTGCCCAGCATTTGCCTTGGCACGTTGTTGTTGGCGAAATTGAAGATTACCCTGCTCCTCCATTAAAATGTCCTCAGCTGAATAGTTTGGTACCGGTAGTGCCTGCATCTCTCCGCCAGCGGCAAAATCGCCCTCCATCAGCATTGAACTCATCATGCTCGCATCCATATCGTCCGAATATTCATACTCTCCCTCTTCATCCATCTCATCCCACTCATCGCCCTCCGACTCATCTGATGAATGATTACTAAGTAGGCTTAATATCTCTTCGATCAATTGCTCCGCTATTTGCTGTTCAGAACGTCCCGCCGGCCAACTGCTCCAACTCCCAAGTAAACCAGCAGCATGCTCCATCGTTACGGGCACTTTTTCCATGAGCTGCAAAGGTTCTACAAACAGGCTCTCTACCGACGGCATCCCTTCGATCTCAGGAAGGCTCATGATCGTATCGAGCTGCTGCATTTCTAGGTAGATCCGCTCTGCTTCAGACTGTAATGTATGCTGAGATCTAACAAAAAACGGTGCATTCAATCGAGCCTCGGATGATGACTCGATTGGCATGAGTGGTGGCGCATTTTTTGCACCTTTTGCTTGGCGTCGACTCACATCGCTTTCAGCAACTTTTTTACGTAAGTTCTGCTGTGCCTCGAGTAAAGCCTGCAACCACTCAAGTAACTGCTCCATCTGTGCTTCCATCGCATTGGTCTCTTCTGCTTCTGCGGCGATTCGAAGCTGTAACTCACTCACCCATATCGCAGTCGACTCAAGCCGTACACCTGCACGTGCAAATTTCGGAACATAGCGCTTAGCTGCCAGAAAAGCCAACTGGGCTTGTTGTGCATAATTTAGCCCAAGTTCGGACGATGAATCACTTTCTGCGCGCGAAAGTTGCAACAAACACAACCCACGGTTCAATTGCACCGCCGCCAATTCACTCCGCGTCATCGTAGCCTCATTACCGTAATAAGCAACCTCAGTAAACGTAGCTTCTGCCTCCATATACGAACCGTCGGCGTATAGCATTGATGCTGCCGTAAATTGCGCCTGTAGTTCTGGTTTTGCGGCCTCAGCCCCCTTAGGCACGACACCAAGTAACACAAGAAACATACATGCTTGCCCCAGTCGTAGTCTATTTACGCCCCAGCATTCCGACAGTAATAATAGCAACAGCGCGGGAATCACAAAAAATAATGACGCCTCCCGATACACCACCACCCCGTCTCCCGATATCGAAGAAGAGACCTCACGATCTGCTACATACTCGATATAAATTTGTCCGAAATCAAACGCCTTATTGCCGACCGCCACGTAGTCAGCATTCGAGCTTTGTGTAGCAAGCGCGCGTAGCATCGCATCATCCAGCTTGGTATAAATAATTGCCTTATCTGCACGCAACAAAGTGCGCACGCCGTCCACATCCTCAATCGGAATCGGTGCACCCTCGTGCGGATTTCCGATGCCTAATAACAGCAGATCCACGCTATGCTCCTGCAGTAACTGTGTGACTTTTCCCATCTGCGAACCATGGTCGCCACCATCTGTTATTACCACCAAGTCCTGTACACCTGCACGATTTTTCATGAGAACTTGATCGACCACTTTCTCGACCGCTGATTGCAATGTTGTGCCACCAAAATCCGCGCTGCGTGTATGCGTCTGGTCCAGCATATAGCGCACAAAATCGTAATCATACGTCAGCGGACATAGAATCGTGGCACTGCCCGCATAAACGACCAAACTCACGCGTTCATTGCTGAAGACGTTCAGTGCATCACGTACTGCTTGTTTGGCGACTGCTAAGCGCGAAGGCATAACGTCTTCGGCTAGCATACTCTGCGACACGTCGATCGCAAAGACGACATCGCGTCCAGTACGCGAGATCGACAATTTCTCTGGCGCATACCCCGGCCGAGCAAGCGCCAGCACCAGCAATACAAATGCTGTAATTCGCAGCGTATCTCGCAACTTTCGATGCGTATTGAGCCCGCCGCCCATCACTCTAATTAACTCCGCTCGCCGCCTACTTGCATAGGCCAACAACCACCATAGCGGTAATGCAAAAAACAAGAGTGGCAAAACCCACGTCCACTGAAAAATAAATGCACTCATGGTACGACGCGTAACACAGACGCCTCCAATAGTAGCGCGATCAACAAGCACAGCAGCGCTAAGCTCAACGGCAACCAGAACCATTCTGCCACACGATCATAACTTCGCGTGGCTATCTCCGAGCGCTCTAGTCGATCAATTTCTTCATAGACCGAGAGTAATGACTCATAGTCGCTTGCCTGCCTAAAAACTCCGCCCGTCTGATCACTAATATGTTCCAGAATCTTCTCGGCTGCCGTCAATTTATCAACCTGCATTTTACCAGAAGGTCGAAGCTCCGTATCCCCTAAACTGATACAGTAGATACGGCAACCCCACTCTTTAGCCAAGCCCGCCGCCTCTAGCGGCAAGTGTGCACCAGAATTATTTTCACCATCCGTCAGCAATATAATTACACGACTCTCGATTGCATCGACGTCGACTGATCCTGATCCGAATTGTAGCTCTTTAATGTTTTGCAATCGAGCCGCAGCCAACGCCAATGCATCACCATAAGCTGTACCATCCTCATTTGGCCGCTCCTGCACCTCCAAACTACTCACAATCTGTAACAACGCATCGTGCCCAAACGTCAACGGACTACGCGTATCCGCATAGCGTGCAAATGTAATCAATCCTAGTAGATCTTCACCGCGACCATCCAAAGTATCCCCATCGCCACTGATAAAGCGCTGCACCATCTCCTTGGCCACTTCTATGCGACTACGATTCTGACCATCTAAATCGCGCACATTCATATCCATACTACTGGACACATCGACCAGCAGTTGAATCGCGATCCCCTCAGAGACATCCATACTATAAGTTGATCCGGCCTGTGGACGTGCCAACACCACCAATAACAACACCAAAGTCATGCGGCGTAAAAAAATAGGTATCCATAAATAGCGTGCACGTCCTGTATTCAAACCTGACCACAACTCGAGTGATGCCACCTGCAATGAGCTGCGGCGCGATCGCGCACGAAGTGCCAATACTACCAGCGGAATCAATAACAATACCCATGGAAAGAGAAAGCTCATCGCGCGACCTCCTCTCGAAGCAGCTGTAACAAAACGGCCGAATCCAAGCGATTCGCGTAGACTGCGGCTTCTAAATGCTGACGCAAGACCGACGACATTGAAAGATCCGCGCGTTGCAGCAGTCGTTCAGCAATCATCACGGGGGTTACCTCCGAGCACCCGTAGAGGGTTTCGAGCGTAGCAACACTCTTCGAGCCAACGCTTCCTCGTTTCCATTCGTCAGACTCGCACGGAAGAAGCGACGGAGCGTTTTCCTCCAAGACCATGATCAAATCACTCAAGCCCAGTTCGGCCTCAGCGGTTTCCATTAGCTTTGCATTCACCTTACGCATCCACAACCAGACAAACATTAAAGCAACAAACAACACGCCAATCGTGATGCGTAAATTATTTGTAGCCATTGTTGCCCCAGAAAAATTTGCCGCTAATTCGGCAACAGCATCCGATGAATCCTCGGCCGCATACGACGCGACAGTGAACGACACCGGCGCTAATGCAATCTCCCTCGTCACGCCATCTTGCGCAATCGTCACCGCAATCCCATTTAGATCAAAGTCTCCTACACTCAACGGTTGTAGCTGCAACAAAACACGCTGTATATAAAGACCCTCAACGTAGCGCACGGGCTCACGCGTCAGCGTCACAAAGTGCAACTGCGCGTTGGCTGGCACATGCAGTTCAAACTCGGCATAGTCCATCCCTCGCATCTCAGCTTGCAGCTCAACTATATCTCCCGGGCGATATGTCCCTTCGATCAACCGTAGAGAAACCTCTGGCGCCAAGCTTGCAATGACGAACAGCGGCAGTAGCCACGCGCAAAGAAATAAAATAAAACGCATCACTGATTATCCTCCGGTTTCATCCATTTGACGGCGTTGCCGTTGATGGAAAAATCCAGCCAGGGCTGCAACACAATCGCTCCCCACTGGTAGATCCAATAGGTCCACTCCCGACTCCAGCATCGCTTGCTTGAGACGCGCACTATGCGCAGGCATCTCGCCACCACCACGGCCGAGATCGATTATGCGTTGCTCATCCGACTCCGAATCCTGCATGCGCACCAGTCCGGCCACCTGCGTATCTAATAAGTGCGAATCGCTGAGGTTGACGGCATTGACGTCGTGACGAAAGGCTAAGGCTTGCAGTTCTTGCACATAGCCGTCGGTCATAAAATCGGATACCACAAACACGATCGAATGCTTACGCGCCATCTGGCCAAAGCGCCCCAACATCTGTGTAAAATCTGTGCCACGCCCCTGCGGCTTAAAGTGTATCAGCGCATCCATAATCCGCATCGCGTGACTGCGCCCTTTGCCTGGTGGTACAATCTTTTCAATACGATCTGAAAATAAAATTAGGCTAATACGATCGTGATTTTTAACCGCAGCCAAGGTCAGCAACGCACACACCTCGGCCATCGTCTTGCGCTTGCGCCCATCAGCATCGTGCAACATTGACGCCGATACATCGACCAACAAGTAAATGAACTGCTCACGCTCCTCAATGTAGCGTTTAATATGTGGCTCACCCGTACGCGCAGTGACTTTCCAGTCCATCGAGCGCACATCGTCGCCTGGTTGATACGGACGCACGTCCTCAAACTCGACACCACGCCCCCGAAATACTGAACGGTACTCACCCGCAAGTAAATGCTCCACCGGACGGCGACAATTCAGCTCCAGCAAATTCAGCTGAATCTATAGTTCACTTAACACGATGCTATTTAACTCAGCGACTCCGAAACAGGGACCTTGGCTAGAATCTGGTTGAGTAGATCATCCGAAGTGATCGATTCCGCTTCTGCACGATACGAAATCGCCAGACGGTGGCGCAGTAGGTCATGCGCCACATCTTTCACATCTTGAGGAATCACATAGTCACGCTGTTGCATCAACGCATGCCCGCGAGCAACCAACGATAGATAAATCGAAGCTCGCGGCGAAGCGCCAAAGCGCAAATAACGACCCAGATCCAAATCATATTTCTCAGGGTGCCGTGTCGCATCCACTAGGCGTAAAATATAGCGCTCTACCTTCTCATCGATAAAGACCGTCTCCATTGTTGCGCGCATCTCCATTAATTCTTCAATCGTCAATATTGGCTCAACCGTCAGCGTCGGCTCGGTTTTGGCCATTCGCTGCATCACGATCAACTCCTCGTCCATCGACGGATATCCAACCTTGAGCTTAAACATAAAGCGATCCACCTGTGCCTCAGGCAGCGAATAAGTGCCCTCCTGCTCAATTGGATTTTGCGTGGCCAGCACTAAAAAAGGCTTCGGCAGGTCATAGGTCTCTTTGCCCAGTGTCACCTGCTTCTCCTGCATCGCCTCGAGCAAAGCGCTCTGCACCTTGGCGGGCGCACGATTAATTTCGTCCGCCAATAGCAAATTAGTAAAAATCGGCCCCTTCTCGGCGGTAAAGGAATGCGTGCGCGGGTCGTATACCAAGGTGCCAGTTAAATCACCAGGCAATAGATCAGGGGTAAACTGAATGCGACTAAACTGCGCATGAATTGCCTGCGCCAAGTTATTGACAGTCAGCGTCTTTGCTACTCCGGGGATACCCTCCAATAGCACGTGGCCATTACACAGCAACGCCAACAATAAACGCTCTATTAGAGCCTCTTGGCCGACCACCACTTGGCCAACACGCTCTCGCACGGCTTGCAGCGTCGCACTGCTGGATTCAAACTTTTGATTCGTCATAAGGAATTTATCGGTAAAAATAACTCTGCTCCAATGTAAACTGCACATAGTTAACTGCCAACTGCTACTGTCAACAATCGCTTCGATATGAACACTGGTGGCTAAATCGACTAAAGCGGATTCCACTCAAGAAACGATCCGACGAAGATAGTTTAGCATCAACAAGACAAGCTCGACGGAAATTGCTCAACAGTGCCACTGCTAGCAGCTAATAGATAGACTAATGCTAGTCTGTTTTGTACGTTACGGAGTTTTTTCCACTTGCTAGAATATGCCTCTCATAAAGAATATTAGATAGGTTATATTTACCCAACCTGCAGCATATATTTATGTCACCTGGTAAAACGTCCATATTGTTAACACTCACACTCGTCTTAGGCGTTGGGGGCTATGTGTATTGGTCGAATCAAACTACTACCAGCGCGCCGTTAGAACCAAGCAGTGAGCCGGTCATCATTGAAGAGCCGCCGCTGGTAGTCGTTGCCACTACCGCCCCACAGGAGCACCCACCATTTCTACAATCGGAGCTTGAGCCCTTTCTTGAAGCAAACTGTATCGCCTGCCATGGTCCAGATAAGCAAAAGGGCAAGGTTCGCTTTGACAGTGCTTCATGGAGTCTGGACGGGCGCGATTCGATTGAATTTTGGTCGGAGGTACTGACTGTCTTGGAAGACGGTGAAATGCCGCCTGAAGAGGAGCCCAGGCCTGATGCCGCTCAACTAGCGGCATTTGTCAGCTCACTCAAAGCCGAACTGGAAGATACCTCTCAGCTGCTGGCAGACCAAAGTGACTCATTCCAACAAGATCTGGACTCACTGGTCGAGGGCACACCTCTCTCGCAAGAAATCATTCAGCCTTTCCTGGAGCAACATTGCATACAGTGCCATGGCTCGGAAAAGCAAAAAGGTCAGTTGCGATTCGATCAAGTGCACTGGGAAATCACCACCAACGATGCCGCGCAACGCTGGCAGGATGTCTTGGATGTCTTGAATGGTGGTGAAATGCCCCCAGAAGATGAGCCTCGACCGTCTAACGAGGAATTAATCGACGTGCTGGATTCATTGACTCGCTCATTGGTTGACGCGCGTAAGCGATTAACCGCAAATGGCGGCGAAATCACCATGCGCCGACTCAATCAGCGTGAATATGCTAATACCATTCGTGATTTATTCGGCTTTGAGATCTCACCGCACATCATCCCTCCCGACGCTGAAGCAGACTCATTTGATACGGTGGGTGAAGAGCAATTCTTCAGTGCCAATGATTTCGATAAGTATTTCGAGCTCGGCAAAAAAATTGCGGAACAAGGATTTAAGTGGTCTGGCCGACCGCTAGCTAAAACAGCTATTCAGCGAATTGAACCAGAAAAATTTACCAACCAAAAGCTGCGTAAACTGGTAGCAGATTTTGAGCGCAAGAAGCAGATGCTAGATGCCGGCAAAACTTGGCAAGAAATCGGATTTCAAGACGCGGGAGATATGAATATCTTCTTTAGGCAGCGAGATGCCAACTATGATAAACCAGTAAAATACCTAAAATATCCCCTAGTGGATCACGCTCTTTATTTCGCCGACATCCGAAATTCAACACGCATTAATGTCAACTTCGGACGCAATCCGGACATTCGCGCCAGTTACCGTATACGCATCAATGGCGGTGCAGTCGAGGGAGCGCCGGAAGTGCGAAAATATTTAAAAGTGGATTCTGCTGATGGCGTTGTTGGCATTTTTAAACTCGACGGTACCGACAGGCAGCCAGATGAAGTCGAACTATTAAACAGGCTTCGCTTTGGAGATAATAGCCACAATTTAACCATCTATGAGAATCGACCAGAGATCAACGGTGGGGTCTCCAAATACATCAAGCTGGTCGATAAGCCGGGGGCTTGGGCGGCCGTTTGGGTCGATTGGCTCGAAACCGAGGGGCCATTCTACCGGCAACAGACCAATTTCTTCGGTGAATTGATCAATGCTAAAGATGGTGCCTCGCGCTACAGCAGTTCGTTGAATTCAGATGACAATGCGCGGGAGTTCATCGAGCGATTCGCCTACCAAGCATTCCGCCACAAGCAACCTGAACCGGCATACATTGATAGTCTGCTGGCACTTTTTGAGGAGAATCGGGCGAACGGGCAAAACTTCAATCAAGCCATGGGTGAGGCAATCGCGGTCGTTTTGGCCTCCCCTAGTTTTCTATATTTAGAAGAAGTTGGATCGGGGCCGAAGGACCGCCAGTTGAGTGATCGAGAGTTTGCAGTCAGGCTGGCATATTTCCTCTGGAGCAGTCTCCCAGACGAGGAGCTGTATCGGTTTGCTGAAAATGGAGCCTTGTCCGACCCCAAGGTATTGAAGGGCCAAGTGAATCGCATGCTGACGGACTGGAAATCGGAGGCCTTTTACGAAGGGTTCTCCAGCCAATGGGGCGACTTAGACCGCTACCAAGCAATCACGGTCGATGAAAACCAATACTATCTATTTAATTCGGGTGTGCGCTACTCTGCCTACCGTGAAGTCGTCGAATTTTATAAGACTTTAGTGAGCGAAGATCTGCCGATTACGAATTTAATTGATTCAGAATTCATCGTCGCTAACTCGCTGCTGGCTGACTATTATGGTATGCCGATCACTCGCTCAGAGGACCCGAATGCCTTTCAAAAGATTGCATTGGACTGGAACTCCCCACGCGGCGGCTTACTCGGTCAAAGCGCATTCCTGACCATGGGTTCAAATGGCGAGCGCACCTCACCTGTCATTCGCGGCGCGATGATTCTTGAGAAATTACTCAATGATAAGCCCGCGCCACCACCGCCGAATGTCCCCGAACTTAGCAGTGCATCCAAGCAGCCACTGACCAATCGCGAAATGGTTCAGCGACACCAATCCCAAGCAGCGTGCGCATCCTGCCACAGCCGGATGGATCCGTTGGGGTTTGGTCTGGAAATTTTTGATACGGTTGGACGCTGGCGCGACACGGAACCAGTCGGCAATGATGATATTCACATCCAAGAAAGCGGCAAATTGGTGAGTGGCATGATTTATCGTGACCTCGATCATTTAAAAGCCTTACTTAAAACCCAAAAACATAAGTTGGCCAAGGAGATGATCGAATCGATGACCGCCTACGGCCTTGGTCGCACGATGGAGTTCTCAGATGATGAGGCGATACTGGCGATGGTGAACCGTTCTCAGTATACTAATTATCGAATGCGTGATATGATCCACATTATTACTTCAAATCCTCTGTTCAAATCCAAGTAAGCCCCGAATGTCATGAGCCAATTTAAAACCAACCCCATCACTCGTCGTTCCTTTCTCCGTGCAAGTGGCGCCTGCTTGGCACTCCCCTTCCTCGAGAGCTTTTCATTCGGCAAGACGGCATCCTCCTATGTTGCACCCAAACGGATGATCTTCCTTGGAGGCGGGTTTGGATTTACTGAGGATACTTTCTATCCCAAACAGGCGGGACGGTTCGCAGATATCGGCCTCACCGAAGGGTTGATGCCGTTGAAGCGCCACCAAGACGATTTCACCATGGTTTCGAATCTAACCAATATAGGTGCGACCAATCCACATGGCGGTAGTTCATCCTACCTCACCGGCGCTAATGTCTCTGGCACTCCCGGCAAACGTTTCTTCAATTCAATTTCCTGCGATCAACTCGCAGCGCAACATCTGGGCAAGGACACGCGCTTTTCATCCTTAGTACTTTCTGCCAAAGAAAAGAGTGGCCTGCAAAATTCCGGACATGGAAACGGACTCTCGCTCTCCTGGAATGACAGTGGCAATCCAATGCCGGGCATCGACCAGCCGATTGATTTATATCATACCATATTCCAACAGCAGACTGGTACCCGCGCCGAACTAGATGATCGCTTAAGAAAGAAGGAAAGTATTTTAGACATCGTGCGAGTCAATGCCAGCGCAATGAAACGCAACCTGAGCACCAATGACCGCGAAAAACTGGATGAATACTTCCAAGGCGTGCGTCAGGTCGAACTCGGACTAGAGCGGCAGGCGAAATGGGCAAATATCCCTAAACCAAATGCGCCTTTTGCCGAGCCCATCGACCAACTGATCGGTGAGGAAGAGATTAAATTAATGTACGACATGATCATTGTCGCGCTACAGACCGATTCGACTCGAGTGGTGACGTATCGCCAACCCGTGTGCTCTTTGCTCGTTGGTATCGGGGTCGCGCTGCAAGCGCACTCACTCAGCCACTATGGCTTTTCCGAACCTCGCAAGAATGCCTCCCGCCAACGAGATCAAAAGTGCTCCGAGTTATTTGCACACTTCCTAGATCGCTTAAAGGAAGCGAAAGATAGCGATGGCAGCCGCTTGTATGACAATTGCATCGTCAGCTACGGCACCAATCTTCGCACCGGCCACCAACTAAAGAACCTCCCCGCGATTGTCGCTGGCGGAGGCGCGAAGAATCTCCGCAAAGGAGAGCATATCATCCTCTCAGAGAAAGATACCCCACTGGCGAATTATTGGCTGACTTTGTTACAGCAAGCAAATATTCCAGCGAAGCATTTTAGTCATAGTACCAGCAATCTACCTGAAATCCTAAGCTAGTTAGTTTCTGCTCGGCCGGCGGACTGCTTTTCAACGCGAACTCCCTCACCTGCGGGCTCACCCGCAGTATTCGAAACTCATGCCTTGCGATTTGCCGAAGGCGGACCCTCCCCTTTGCACTGCCGTGGGATTCTTTACCGTCATCGGTTACCACAAAAAAGCCGCACCCTCTCGGATGCGGCTTTCTTATAATAAGACAACAATAACAACAATATTTCGTGGAAACGTTACTGGCAAGCTTCGCACTCGTCACCATTCATCATGGCTTCGATTGAGCACGCTTTAGCCTCTGCCGCACTGAATTCTTTTTTGGTTGCTGCGGACACCGCCGCTTCGGCATCGGTTTGGCCAACACGTCCACGCTTCTCTTTTTTCACACTGGTGGTTGCCTTCTCAATGTTGGAAGCGCCGAGGGTGCGGAGATAGTAAGTAGTCTTGAGGCCCTTACGCCATGCATCGCGATACATGTGCGAGAGTGTTTTAATATCTGGCTCAGCAAGGAACAAGTTCACCGATTGCGACTGATCGATCCATTTTTGGCGACGCGCGGCAGCATCGATGAAGTATTTATATTCAATCCCAAATGCGGTGCGGTATTTATCGCGCAGGTCTTGCGGCACGCCTTCGATTGAGTCGAGTTCGCCATCGAAATACTTAACATGATCAAGCATTTCGGGCGTCCATAGACCTCGTTTCTTTAAGTCGCGCACTAGTTCGCCATTGAGCACGATAAAGTCGCCGGACAGATTACTCTTCACGAACAGATTCTTATAGGTCGGCTCGATGCAAGGCGTGGTGCCCATGATATTAGAGATCGTAGCGGTCGGTGCGATCGCGAGCACGTTGGAGTTACGCATTCCGTGCTTAGCGATTTTTTCGCGCAGCGGCTTCCAGTCCATCTTACCCGCACGCGGCACTTCGATTTTCTCGCCACGCTCTTGCTCGAGTACATCCAGTGTATCTTGAGGCATCAGACCACGGTCCCATTTGGAACCCTTATAGCTGCTGTAAGTGCCGTGCTCAGCGGCAATGTCGCTGGATGCTTCGTAGGCATAATAGGCGATGGCTTCCATGAACTCGTCGTTAAATTCAACAGCTGCCTGAGATGCAAATGCGATGTCTTTCTTGTAGAGCGTGTTTTGCAGCCCCATGATACCGAGCCCGATCGGACGGTGGCGACTATTGGCAGTCCTGGCCGCTTCAGTCGGATAGAAGTTGATGTCGATCACGTTATCGAGGGCACGCACTGCGACGCTAATCGTCTCACGCAGTTTGGCATGATCGAGGTTACCATCGGCATCAAGATGTGAGTCGAGCACCACCGAACCCAGATTACAAACCGCAGTCTCTTCGTCGCTTGTATTAAGGGTAATCTCGGTACAGAGATTCGAGCTATGAATCACTCCACAATGATCCTGCGGACTGCGTACATTACACGGGTCCTTGAAGGTGATCCAAGGATGCCCGGTTTCAAAGATCATCCGCAACATTAACTTCCACAGGTCGAGAGCGGGTTGCTTACGACCAAAGATTTCACCACGCTCTGCCATCGCTTCATACTCCGTGTAGCGCTTTTCAAACGCCTTACCGTACAGTTCGTGCAGGTCTGGTGTTTCGTTTGAGCGAAACAGCGTCCACTCGGCACGAGCTTCCATGCGCTGCATGAATAAATCGGGTATCCAGTTCGCGGTGTTCATGTCGTGCGTGCGGCGACGGTCGTCACCGGTGTTTTTACGCAACTCTAGGAAATCGGGTAAATCATTGTGCCACGACTCCAAATACGCACAACCAGAACCGCGACGCTTGCCGCCTTGGTTGACTGCGACGAGTTGGTCATTGTGCAACTTCAAAAATGGGATCACGCCTTGGCTCTCGCCATTGGTACCTTTAATAAAGCCCCCAGTGCCGCGAACCGCAGTCCAAGAACCACCGAGGCCACCAGCCCATTTAGATAGGAAGGCGTTGTCGGCGATGCCGCGGTGCATGATCGACTCGATACTGTCATCGACCTTGTAGAGGTAGCAGGAAGAAAGTTGCGAGTGCAGCGTCCCAGAATTAAACAGTGTCGGTGTGGAGGAGCAAAAGCGCCGGCTCTTGTAGAGATTATAGAGACGGATGGCGTAGCCCTCGCGGTCTTGCTTCTCATGGTGAAACAAGCCCATGGAAACACGAATCCAAAAGTATTGCGGTACTTCCAAGTGGCGGTGCTTCTTGCCAGTCTTATCAACGATCAGGTAGCGGTCGTATAAGGTTTGCACGCCGAGATAATCGAAATCGAGATCAGCGGATGGATCAAGTGCCGCACCGATCTGATCAAGATCGAAGTCGAGTAGTTTCGGGTGGATGCGCTCGATCTCAATCGCCCGTTTTAGGTAACTCTTGAAGCCGCGGCGATGCGCGTCTTTGAGTTGCTCGACACCGTCCCGCAGAATGTCCCAATCCAGTACTTCTTCGTAAATGTATGTCAGCAATACACGACCTGCAAACAGCGAAAAGTCAGCATCGCGCTCGATCATGCTCTTGGCATTGAGAATAATCGTCTTCTGCAAGTCCGAACGCGTCATCTCCGGATACAGCGAACGGCGCAACTCGTCGTCGATTTCCTCCGCGCTTAAATTAAGATCCAAGCCAATCATCGCGAATTCGATGCGACGCTTGAGATCAAGACCATCCCAGAATGAATTCTCACCATTTGCTTCGGTGACGACGATCATCGCCTCTTGCAATGTTTCGCTAGAATCGGCGATTCCTTCATCCTCACGGACGCGCGAACGGTGCGCACGATACAATATGTATGCTTCGGCGACCTTGAAATGACCTTGGCGCATCATCTCTTCTTGCACCGCATCCTGCACATCTTCGATATTGAGAAATGCCTGGCCGGCACCATTTAAACGATCGGTTGCAGCACGTGCGACTTCGACTGCTGGAGTCGAGTCCAATTGCAGCGAGAGAAAAGACTTACGCACCGCGACTTCGATTTTCGCTTCGTTCCACGGCACGACTTGGCCGTTACGACGAATCAGCCGAATCGAGACGGGTTCGCGCTCACGCTCTTGGCCCTTCGCACGACCAAAGACCAGGCTCTTAGCGACGTCGTGCGCATCGTTCTCGATCAATGCCTTTTCAATAAGAAGATGAATGTCGTGCGCCGATAGTTTCAATGCACGGCCTTGCTCAATCGAAGTGGCTAGCACTTTGCCGACACTCTCTGCAATACTCGCCACAAACTTTTGATTCACATCCGTGTAAATTTCTTCTTCCTGACGAGACAAAAGCAAGTCAGTCAGAGCCGCGCCAATAGTATCGGCAATCTCAGCAAGATCGAAATCACGCTCGCCACCCTCGACTTCAATTTTAATTTCGGAGCGTTGAAAGTTGTCTTCACCAATCACCGCGGCCCAATCAAAGCGCGGTTTTTTATCTTTGGGAGTGGACGCGTAACGCTTGAGTTCGAGATCTTCTTCGAATGGAATTTTTTGGATCATTGTTTGTTGTTTTGGTTCAAGTTAGTAAATGGGGTGGCTGGGTCGGCCTGAGAATCAGTAGAAAATGGAAAACGGAGTGCGGACGAGGTCCGCACTCCGGGAAGAGAGGTGATCGTGAGCTTTTAGGTTATAGCTCGTCGTCGTCGACTTGGCCCAGCGCAGATGCTTTCTGGTATTCGGTCACACGGCCTTCGAAGAAATTTTGTTCCTTCTTAATGTCCATCATCTCAGCGAGCCAAGGGAATGGATTAGAAGCGCCAGCGCCCAACGGCTCTAGGCCAACATCTTCAAGACGACGGTCGCCAATGTAATCGATGTATTGACAGAATTCTTCTGAACTGAGGCCCACCGAATTGACGGGTAGACAGTCGCTAATAAAGTCCTTCTCCAGCGAGATCGCTTCGCGCATCAAGTCGCGCAGTTCTTCTTTAAAGTCCGCCGTCCACACATCCGGATTCTCCTCAATTAGATCCATGATCAAATTGCGGAACACCTCGATATGATTCGACTCGTCGCGTAGTGTGTAGCGAAACATTTGGCCGATACCAGGGAATTTGTTCTGACGATAAAGTGATAGCACCATACCAAACAAGCCGTAGAACTGAGTGCCTTCCATGCACTGTCCAAACAGGAACAAGTTCTTAGCGAATGCCTGCTTGTCCTTTGTGGTGGTCAAATCCATGTCGCGACGCAAGCCACGGGAGTTAGTCACCACGAAGTCAGTCTTGCGCTTGATGGTTGGGATATCTTCAAACATCGCCTCACACTCGTGCGGGTTGATGCCAAGCGAGCTGATCATATAAACCAGTGAGTCCGCGTGAATGTTTTCCTCATGCGCATGGCGGCCGAGCAACAATTTGAGCTCGGGAGCAGTCACCAACTCACGGGTCACATGCTGAATATTATCCCCCACAATACCCTCAGCCGCAGAGAAATAACCGATTGCCATCTTGATGATCCAACGCTCCGCATCAGAAAGGTCGGCACTGCGCCACAACTCGACATCCTTCTGCATTGGGATGTCTTCTGGCTCCCAGTGATTGTTCTTCATGGTTTTATACAAATCATATGCCCACTGATATTTCAGCGGCAGGATATTGAAGAACATCGTGTCCTTGCCGTTAATAACTTTTTTAGCAGCATAGGCTTCTGCTGCTTTCGCTTCGTCGAGGACGAAAGTTTTATCGCCGATTGTGTAGGTTTTTTCCATGAGTCTGTTTGAGTGGTTGGTTAGGATTGAAAGGGTTAAAAATAGAACAAAAATCGCGGGTTATTTGTCAGGATAGCTATCGCCGCAACTGAAGCTGTTGAAAATGAGTCAGATAGAATTTTTCGAGGGTAAATGGGGTCGTTCGATAAATTCAACTGTGTGCCAGCAAATCTGTGCTGTCAAATAAATGAACACCGTATATCGTATATTTTTCATAAAATCGCACTAGATATAGTATTTATACACAAGTTGTTCGCAATTCATTGTGTATAACTTACAGCGCAAATCGAGCTCAACCCGCATATTTATTGGTTTTATCAGTAGTCGACCTGCAGGTAGTTTATCCCAGCAGAATGCGCCCATAAAAGTAGGTGCAATGCCAAAAAATGGCCGCGACTCATAAAAAATGCCTCTAGTCATGCAACTTTCTTTGCAAAACATCGATTGTCTGAGTAAGGATGCACACATATACACACAGTACATTAGGCACTTGGACGACATATCCAAACCCGCCCGCAGGTATTATGTCGAAAACCACTCCAGCCCCTGCCCCTGCAATGATTGTTGAAGATATCGACAGCGCTTGCCTACGCGCTCTAACTGCAGGCGACCACAGCGCCTTCGCCAGCCTCGTACAGCGCTGGCAAACCCGGCTGATAAACTTCTTTTACCGCTCCACCCACAATCGCGCCGACGCCGAAGACCTCGCGCAAGAGACTTTCCTCGAGCTTTACCGCGCCGCGCCGCGCTACACAGCACGCGGCACCTTCAGTGCCTTTATCTTTACCCTCGCCCGCCGCCGCTTGATCGACAATTACCGCAAACGCGCACGCCGGCCGCTCGACTTTATTGATCCCACCGACTTCGTCATGCAACAACACGCCGAACCAGTCGATGGTAGCCGCGAAATCGAACAAGCCTTTCACCACGCCCTTGCAGCCCTACCCGAAAACCAGCGCAACGCCATCCTACTTCGACAACAACAAGGGCTTGCTTACGACGAAATCGCTAAAGCCCTCGACACCAGTACCAGCTCGGTCAAGACCTGGATTCACCGCGCCCGCACACAGCTGCGCCAAGAACTCAAAGACTTCGCCTAGACAACTCTGCCCACCCTCCGACTTTCCCACCTTCAAACTTTGCCACTCATTTTCGTCATGAAAACTACAGACTCACGCGACCCACTCGACCGCACAATCGATGACCTCCTCGCCAGCCGCCCGCTGCAACCCAGCCCCGACTTTGCCGCCCGTGTACTGGCTGCAGCCGATGCACTACCAGCCGCCAAGCGCCACAGTAGTCCCGTCGGACAATTGCTACGCTTTGCACTGCCGCTCGCCGCACTGATCGCAGTCGCCTTCACCCTCGCACAATTCATACCGAGCAAGCCCAGCGCTGTTCTAGCTCCGGCGCTCAGCGCGGCCGACATGCAGGAAATCTTTTTGCTAGAGGAAAGCCTCGCAGGACTCGGCCAACTGCAAGACGAACACTTTGGTAGCACTCATCTACTCAGCACACTCGACGCACTCACCTTCGACATCGAATCATGAAAACACCCACACTCATCACAGCACTCGCCTGTCTATTAATTGCAGCCACCAGCGCCGGCGCACAAGGAACCACTGACAGTGCTTCCGAAGACCGAGTTCAACAAGGTTCAGGCGGAGAAACACGCATGTTGCAGCACCTACTGCAAATGGACGATGCCGAGCTGGTCAACTTGCGTAAAACAGTCGAGCGCATCGAAAAGATGTCGCCCCAGGAAAAGGCACAGTTACGAGAACGGATCGGCAAATTTGACAACATGGCACCCGGCAAAATCGCCGCGATGCGCAAGAAATTTGAAGCCATTCCCAAACAGCAACGCGAAGCCATGCGCGAACGCTGGATGGCAATGAGCCCGGAAGAGCGCGCAGAATGGCGCAAAAAGCTCAATGCGATGTCGCCCGCAGAGCGCAAAGCCCTCTTCGAAGAGCAAGGCTTCATGGCGCCCCCTCCGCATAACCTTAAAAAAGGTCCCCGCGCAAAGCGCCCCAACAGCAAAGGACCCCAGTCTGAGCGCAGCTCCAAGCTAGGTGTAGAGCCAGCAGAAACAGAAAATTAAAAAAACAAAATCGCTGGCTTGACAGAATGAACTTCTGAAACAATCTCCGCATCTTCGTTAGCGATTAACGTCACTAACAAACTTGCTGGATTAGCTCAATTGGTAGAGCAGTTGACTCTTAATCAATTGGTTCGGGGTTCAAGTCCCCGATCCAGTAAGTAGGCCACCTTAGCTCAGTTGGTAGAGCAGTTGATTTGTAATCATCAGGTCGTCAGTTCGACTCTGACAGGTGGCTCCATTTTTAAAGCCCTAAGCACCATACGCTTAGGGCTTTTTCGTGTGCCCGCAAAAAGCAAATTTCTATCACAATTCTCTCGGCGTCCACCATGCGTCAAGCTCGGCGCGCAGCGCTTTGACAATATCTGGGCGAGCTATGGCAAGGTTACTTTGTTCGAAGGGGTCGAGCTGCAGGTTGAACAACTCTACTTGATCAGATGGTGGCTTGGTAAGCCATGGGATTTCGCGTAGCTCCGGTTGCTTCGCTTGCCAGACGATCAGCTTCCACTGCTTACTAACAAGCACGCGGCCTCGCAGTGACGCTTCGGGGCGATCTACCTGCAGCATGTCGTGGTGGTAATTATCACCGAAGACATACTTGCGCTTCTCGACCACATCGAAGTCTAATAAATCAATGCCAGGCATCATCGGGTGCGCAGCTAAGCCTGCGATGCTCAAAATGGTGGGTGCGAGATCAATGTTACTCGCCATGTTCGATACATCCATCTTCGGTGCTACCTTGCCCGGCCACTTGATAGTAATCGGCGTGCGCATGCCCAGTTCAGAAGGATAGACTTTGTCATTACCGGGCCAGCCATTGTCAGAAACAAACAGCACCACGGTATTCTCTTCGAGTCCCTTAGACTTGAGGGTGCCGAGCAGCTCGCCACAGGTCTCATCGAGCCATTCGACCATGGCATAATATTTGGCACTGTGGCCGAGGTGCTTGTATTTACTTAGCAAGCGCTCGGGTGGATTGTGCGGTGTGTGTGGCAGGAACGGCGCATACCAGACCAGGAATGGCTTTTGCTGGTCTTGAGCCTCATCAATAAAGTCATAGACGGGCTGCATACCATTACGGCCAATGCCCAGTGATTCTTTTGAGCCATGTCGGCCAGTCTCACCCATAGTGTGCGTGAAGCCTGCAATCGCAGGATCCTTTTGCCAAAACTTGCCAGTGTGCAGGCTGAGGTAGCCCTTTTCTTGCAACATCAGTGGTAATTGCGGCATGCTCTTGTAGTGATCGACCCAAGGCTGACGATCGCCACGCGCGGCTGGATCATTCCCCGTATAACCGTGCTGGTAAGCATACAGACCGGTCTGCATGGTGGTCAGCGAGGGGCAGCAGAGCGGCGTGCTGACATAACCACGGGTGTAGACATGACTTTCTGAAGCTAAGCGATCCAAATGCGGAGTCTGAATATCAGGATGGCCCATGAAGCCGTAGTCGGGAAAGCCGTGATCATCGCTAATGATCAGCACAATATTAGGTGGCGCCTCGGCGACATTGGCGTGAAGCGCAGGTGCCACCACGACCGCAGTGAGAAGGGCAAAGATGGCAACAGCTAGGGCGGTGAATGAATGACGCATGCAGTGAGGTGAAAGTAGTTAAAGCAGGAGTAAGCAGAGCTTGTATGTCTAGATACAAACCGAACCTACACCCTTTTTGCAGCAACGCCAAAAAGCAAACCCTTATAAGTCCACCGCCTAGCAATCATCGTCGACGATTGATGCGGGAGGGATGACCTCCGTGTCGTCCGCACTGCGATGGCGCTCATACGGTACGGCCGTTGGACAGACAATTACCTAGCCCGACTACTCCGCGAAAGGCCGCAGCCTTTCGGTTTCTTTGTCGATTGCCCATAACGTCACAGGCAGATTGTATTGGCGTATCAATGCCCTTAACTGTAGCAGCTCATTGGTGTCGTCCACATCATCGGTAATCAGAATCATGCCGGCACGTTTGCCAGTCTCGAATGCATAATCCAACGACAAGCCAAGCAACTTGTGCCAATTACTATTCCAATCGATCTCAATGGCGTGTGTCGCACTGAGCATTTCGTAGCGTGGCTGATCGCCGAGGGCTTGTTCTGGCTGCGCATGGAGCAGTTCCGCGGCAATCCTTTGGTAATGTGTGACTGGCTGCATCGAGGTGCTCGCCGAGAGACTCAGTAAGGCAAGCAAGAGTGACAGCAGGCCGGTAATCGCAATAATAAAGTGGTAACGCATAACGGCATAATAGTAAGCATATAAAGATTAGCAAGCCGGGCACGTAAAAGCCAATGCGATGCCTACTCACAGCCGTTTCCGAGCGATTGAAAACGATCCATATTACTGCAATTACCGGTAATCACAGCGCCCACCGAGTAACTGTCGCCTAACTGCTGCTCTGCAGCGAACCCAAAAAAAGCTGAGACGGCGAACGCGTGAGCGAACGCCATCTCAGCGAATATCGAAACTGAGTTGTCGCTGCGCGCTTACAACAGCGGCGCGATCACTAGACTCACAATTGCCATCACGTTGATCAGGATGTTCATCGAAGGCCCAGACGTATCCTTGAACGGATCTCCCACGGTATCGCCAACCACACAGGCGCGGTGCGCATCCGAGTTTTTGCCGCCATAGTTTCCTTGTTCGACGAATTTCTTAGCATTGTCCCAAGCACCACCACTGTTGGCCATCATCAGCGCAAGTAATACGCCGCTGAGTAGCGCACCGACCAGCGCACCACCAAGTGTTTCTGGGCCAAGACCAAACCCGATCGCGACGGGCGCGAGAATCGCAATTGAAGCTGGCAGTACCATGCGCTTAAGCGCCGCGTTGGTGGCAATATCAATGCACTGATTCGAATCTGGCTTAGCATTGCCATCTAACAAGCCAGGAATTTCCCGAAACTGTCGACGAATTTCTTCAATCATTTCCTGCGCCGCATCGCCCACCGCATCCATGGTGATCGCAGCAACTAAGAATGGGCAAAGGCCGCCTAAGAACACGCCCGTAAGCACTTTAGGATCAGACAGCAGCAGCGCAAAATCGACGTGGTACGAGCGCACCACATTGACGTAGGCCGCGATGATCGCTAGCGCCGCCAGTGATGCCGCACCAATCGCAAAGCCCTTACCAATCGCTGCAGTGGTATTACCCACTTCGTCGAGCGAGTCAGTGATCTCGCGCACTTCTTGGCCGAGTCCCGCCATTTGCGCAATGCCACCGGCATTGTCAGCAATCGGCCCGTAGGCATCGATACTCATCGTGATACCGATGGTGGCCAACATCCCCACCGCGGCGATGCCGACACCATACAGGCCGGCCATTGAACTCGCGCCGAGCAGCACCAGCGCGACCACTGCCAGTGGGATCGCCACCGACTGCAAGCCGACCGCCACTCCACGGATCATCACCGTCGCTACGCCGGTCAAACCAGCCTTGGCAATCGAGCGCATCGGGCTACCACCGGTATAAAACTCAGTCGATAGACCAATCGCGATACCGCCCACCGAACCAGCCACCACACACAACCAAACGTTCATCGAGATGCCGAGCAAAGTCACCACCACGATCGCTGCTAGAATGAAAATAAACGCAGCACCCATGGTCCCAGTGCGCAATGCCTTGGCGGGATCTTTCGAAGCCGATAACCAGACGATACCGATCCCGCTGAAGGAACACAGCAAGCCAGTCGCCGCGAGTGCCAGTGGTAGGAAAATAAGCGCGTGAGCGGTTTCGGCCAGTGCTTCGACTTGGCCAAGCGCAAGGGTCGCGGCGATCGCCATCGATGCGATCATCGCGTTGCAGTACGACTCGAACAGGTCCGAGCCCATACCCGCTACATCGCCGACATTGTCACCGACGTTGTCCGCAATCACACCAGGATTGCGTGGGTCATCCTCAGGGATCCCCGCTTCTACTTTGCCGACTAGGTCAGCGCCCACATCCGCCGCTTTGGTAAAAATACCACCGCCGACACGAAAGAAAATAGCCACCAACGAGCCGCCCATTGCGAAGCCGTGGATGACATGGATGTCAGTCTTGCTACCACCAAAGAACAGGAACAGCCCACCGACGCCGAGCAGCCCCATCGAAGCCACTGTAAGGCCCATGATCGAACCACCAAAGAAAGCGGTCTTCAGCGCGTGCGCAGCGCCATGATCATTAGCGGCCAGCGCCGTACGGACATTCGCCTTAGTGGCGGTGAACATGCCGATCACACCCGCCATCGAGGAGCACAACGCACCCAGGAAAAATGCCAAGGCCTCGTAGGGATCTTTTAAGATCAGCAGTCCGCCAACTAACACTGTAAAGCCGCCAAGGATGACGAGTTCACGGCGCATGAAGAGCATAGCGCCTTGATGAATCTGTAGGGCAATATCGGCCACTTCGCCGCTCCCACCAGATTGTTTCATGATATTGCGGAAAATAATTCCGGCAACGAGAAGGCCGACCACACCAAGGGCAGGCACTAGTAATTCAATTACATTCATAATATAGACTTATAAGATTAGTATCGCTCGATTGTCTGGGCGGAATTCCACCAGCGGTTGTGCTCACCTAGGAGCGCATCGTTGTCGGGCATCGGGTAGTACAGGAACTCTTGCTGGTCGCCGATGTAGAACCCATTTTGCACCATGTAATAAATAATATCCGGACGCATACCGCGCCGCTCGATCTTAGTCTTCTTACCACCATTACTATCCAGCGATTCTAGGCAGGTACGTAGATGGCTGATCGATGGATACGGCAAATTACTAACACCGCCATTTTCGGGATCGTTCGCAAGGTTGCCCAATTGCATGTCCGCAAAAGCGATCTTGGGCATGTACAGTGGATTGTCTGCATGTGTCACATATTGGCAGAATTCACGCGGCTCCAAAGTACTGACCACGCGTGGGCCGACCGGGCAAATTTCCTGATACATAAAGCGCTCTGGGTCAGCCTGCGGCTGATATTGCCCCTGCTGCAGCGTCAGCACCAGGCCGTCCTTAGTGGCCAAGTGTAAATCACCCAGTGCACTGAGCGGCACCCGCTCTAAGACACGATAGATCGAGACATAAGCCGACCGCCGCGGCGTGCCGTCTCTATGCTCGGTGCAGCGCGCACGGGCCATGTCCATTTGCAACCCCTCAATATCGATACTGGGGTCGACGCTAAGAAAGATGGCGTGCGAGCTAGATTGTTTCTTATCGCCAATGGCTAGGTACTTTCCGAATTGCTCGGGAGGCAGCATCGAAAAAATCAATGCCTCTGGGGTAAACGACAGGTAGAGATACTGTGACATAATTGGGTTATTAAAGTGTGCGTGAAGTCGCTAGAATGAACTCAGTTCAATTTGTTTGCTAATAGTAACATCTGGCAAGTGGTAATTTTCAAAAACGCTAAAAACCTTGCCCTCCACCGTCCGCCCTAAAGTCTCAGGCATTATTATACCCTCAGCCCTCCCACCTCTATTATGCCCTTGGGTACAGGTCTCTACCACCTCCCACCTCTTAACACTCTCACTATGCCCCGCATCATTCTAGCCCTCTTAATCAGCCTCCTTAGCCAGCAAGTCCTCAACGCAGATGCAATCGACCGCGCGTGGCAAACTAGCATCGAACCAGTCACCCTCAGTCTGCGTAATAAGCTAGCGGACGCGCCCTACACGGTCCAATTCATCGTCGAAGCGCAGAGCAGCGACGCGCAGTGGTCGTATACCACTGAGTCTGCAGCTAACGCTTGGCAGCGTCCACAGTTTCCGAAAGATTTCAAAGGCCCGAACGTCGACCACTTACGGCCACAGGCCTACACTTGGCACGCCCGAGTCGTGAGCGACGGCAACCAGCGCGTTATGGACGGCAGCTTCACCTACCCCAACATCACTCCCAGCGAACACGACTAAAAAACCTGCCACACCTTACAACCAACAGCGTTCTAAAACATGCATTCCTGTCGCCTCACATTTACTCTCTACCTACTCACCCTTTGTGGGCTCAACCTCGGCTATGCAGTCGACATCGAAGAGCAGGCTTACGTTGAAGTGGAATCTGTGGCTTGGTGCCTCAAGCCCGAGCATTTGGAAGGCCGTCATTGGACGATACATCGATTACCCGATTGTGAATATGAAAAACGGCACGACGTCATACGGGCAATTTGCAGTATTCATACCACTACAGACTGGCGCACAGCAGACGATTGGACACTGATTGTATCCGGCCCCAAAGTAAAAGATGAGGACAGACAGACTACAGATCAGCATTACTTCTTTTACTTACATAAATATAACTTTAACGGCGAAGTCCAGTATTCCATTAACTGGAATGCAGACCTAAAGGGAAATCCAGTCTACAGTCATGCCCAATGGAATTTAGGCGAGGACTACACTTACGCAAAACACCCCACCATGGACATTCATACGATCGAGGGACATGGATTCAAAATGGTCCTGAACTTTGAATGCTCCCTATTGAAATATCCAGAACCTGAGTCTACGAAATGGGATCATTACTATCAAGATGCAGTATCGAATTTTGATATGATTATAAGAACGAGTGAACTCGTTGAACTCCATGCAGCTCGGATCAAAGCGCTCATACAGCAAAAGATTAAAGAAATTACAGAAGATGGCAGCAACACCCCTGAATACATTGATACACTCACACAAGCCGTCATCAAAACACAGGAATCCTGGGAAGCATATGCCACCGCACAATGCGCAGAAGTCGCGATCTCCTACGGTCGCGGCAGTGGCGCATCCCTCGGGTCCACCATGCAATACATGGAACTTCAAGTAGAGCGCATCAAAGCACTTTTACCCGTATATAAATAACTCGCCTTGACCCACCATCAATTTTTAACCCTATAGCCTCAGCCCTTTATTATGCCCTTGGGTACAGGTCTCTCCCACCTCCCACCTTCCACCTCCATGCGCTTTCTTCTTCTTACACTTCTTTGCATACTCACCGCTCAATCTGCCCACGCTGACTATTCGACCCAATTTATTCGCTATAAAGCCGAGCCCGACCTTTCGCGGATCGTGATCAGTTGGGAGGAGGTGCGAGGTCATCGCGGCGTCGATCACATGCATGCCAATCCCGAAGCATTTGCTGCCGAGGGCGACTACCTAACAGGTGGCCAATACGGCGGATCAAAAGTGATTACTCAGGTAGAGAAGATGGATGGGCATGAAGTCAAAACCGTCATCACCATTCGCTATCCCCGTGGTCACGGATTTGGTGGGGCATGTTCGTGGAATGACATCCAAATATTTTTTAACGGCGAACTGCAGCTCGACTCCCCCATGGGCTATGACCACGGCCACAGCATCACCGTCTCTAAAGTAACCATCCATGTGCAGGATGAGTCGATCAAAGCGATCAGCAGGGATTTCATTACAGGCGAGCACTACCACTTTATCAAA
>Ga0115552_1000307_pt1 | contig 27259 bp, 19 predicted proteins | sample COGITO_mtgs_1103_3_FD_87178 | JGI IMG/M metagenome (GOLD analysis project Ga0115552, IMG submission 87178) | Pelagic marine microbial communities from North Sea - COGITO_mtgs_110328 | ecosystem: Environmental > Aquatic > Marine > Epipelagic | place: Germany:Helgoland, sampling site Kabeltonne...
AAAAATGCTGAAAGTGGGGTTCGAACCCACGCAGACGTTGTCTACCAGAAATCTTGAATTTTTGTCAAGAAGCAAATTTTACTTGAGTCTGGCCCCTTAGACCACTCGGGCATCCCAGCTCTATAACCTATTCACTTCAAATTTAAATATATAAACATAGATGTTTTGAAAAAACAATGAACGACAGCATCGAAAGAAAACGAAGAAAAATAAAACTGTTAAAACAGTTATGCATACGATAGTCGACGTTTCAAAAGAGAAAGTTACAATCCATCTTAAAAGCTCTTTGAGAACTAAAGAAATAAGCACTCTTAGTGTTGTTCTATTAGTGTTTCTTCTTCGTTTGTCAGCTCTTATCTCGACAGATTCACCTTTACTGTACTGTTATTTAACATATATTACGTCAAGTTCAATTTAACCGGAGAAAAGGTAAACATTTTCATTTTTACCTGAGTTTTTAGTTGGATAATCCAATATTGAAGTTTTCTGGACACTTGAGTCGCTCCCTACTAATACTATTTTGCAGAGACGTCATGTTAAATACAGAGTGATGATTATGCTGTTCTGTGATGATACAAACGAGTGACGCCGTTAGAAGTAAAGTGTTTTTCTTCAAATTGAAGTAAGGTCAAGACAATGACAACTGGAAAGGAGCTAGTATTTATTTTTCTCTGGACTTTAACACGCTGTGTCGCAATTCAACTCAATTTATGGGATCAAAGTTCTGAGAATTGGAAGGTAAAAAGGTATCTATATCTATTCTTTAGCTATGATTAATCACATCCTAGGACTTTGATTGTGCTTCTCAACGTGGAACATGTTTAGCAGTCGAAGTTAATTCGGGAAATTATAGGTACTGTATTTGCTGTGAATTCGATTTTGTAGAGGATATTTTTTTTTGCATATTTACAGAGTAATGTCGGCCTATATCGGTAAAGGAACGAGATTGACTATTCATACGAATAGCATTGAACATAGAAGTGAAAGTAATATTACGGTATACTCATTTTTAATTTGAACTATCATCTTATATCCTTCTTAAATTAGATATTTGTAAAGTCAGGAGAAATTCCCACACAAAGAAATAATGATTTTAAGGTTTCTTGAACTTGGCATAATTATTTTGCAATAACTCCATTCCAGCTCAGTGGGAGAGACCCTGGATTTTCTCAATTCAGTTGCTACGGAGTAATGCTATACTGGCAAATACAACTTGACGAAAGCATTGTTTCACGGAGAAATGTACCAGCTTTTCTTATGAGATCGAGTTTTATAATTTGAAGTTATATAGAAAGTGAATATCGGAATTACTCTCACTGTTGATGAGTGCATTCAAAAGGTAAACGAAGCAGCACTGAAATTCTCCACTTCGGATTTTTTGAACATTTTGAGAACAATGATTAATTTTTCACCTCTACAGAACTACGAGCAAGCTTGTCCGACAAAGTGGCTAGCTACATCTGGTGGATGGTGTCAACCTCCAGAAGAGTATAAGGTTATTTTTCACATGATATTCAAACAACTCTAATCAAAAAGTTGTTAAGGGTCCATGTCGCTCTCAAAATTATTTTGGAACGCAGAGGGTTGCAAATGGATTCAGTGTTCCATCTTCGTGGGAATACAAAATGCTTTGGTCAGAACGGTGTGGAGCAGATTGGCCATGTGATGTTTTTGTTTCCAGTAAATGTGCTCTACTTCTACATAATCTTTACCAAGGAAAATGGCAAAAGTTAAATCATAAGAAAGAAATAGTAAGGGAATTAAGTCGATTTTGAATTTCTGCTACAATCAATTAATGCAGAGTGATTTTGGTTCATTTCAGCTTTTACCTGCTGATAGAAAAAAGAATGTATATCTTTTCTTCGTAGATATTCCTCCAGGTATTCTTTAGTTTCTCCCTTGGAATTTGCCAAATTTTGCCTCACAGGGTCTTCTGTTTTGATTAAAGTTATTCCCACACTGGAAGCACTTCTTACAAAATTTAAGGTATAAGGTTTGCAGAAAAGGAAATGCACTCTGATACTTATTTGAATGCCATGAAGGAAGCAAGTACAACTGTTTCTGGCAAGTCTGATTTGATGATGTCTGGTCTGATTCAAGAATTAATATTTTGAAAATTTTTTACGTACTTTCTAGTTTCACAAAGTGAAAGTGAGCAATATAAAAGTGAAGAAGGTTTGATTTCATGGCAGAAAAGCATGAGGGTAATATCTAATTAACTGTTGAATTATCCGTATCAAAAATTAAATATCCAGGGTGGATTACTCCACGTATCTCTCGCTAATTTTGACTGTCCTCAATGGTCACGATTTTTCTTCGCAGTAAGGAACTTGAACAAGTTTACAGAAACGGTGAGAGCAATTTTTCATCTACATGAAAGTTTTGTAATTTGTTAACACATGTCAGATAAACTTATTTGTTGAAGGTAAAGTCAGTGAAGCAGTTGAAAGCAATGGTTCTAGGAGTGTGGATATTATTGCGCGATGTAATTAAAGATATTGTAGCTTCCCAAATTATGAAGTATAAAATAAATTTAGTTTTATATTAATAATTAATATTAATAATAACCGCTTGATAAAGTATCAATCTTCGTGATTCAACAACTTTCCAGCGGAAGATTGAATTTAGAACTAACTGGGTAAAGACAATTTTTCATTTCGCCTCCAAGACTGGAAATAGTAGTAAAAGAAATCGCAATATATTGCGGTTTGTATAGTCCCACTGATCCAAACAATCCATTGCCGATAACCCGGCTCTGTGAGAAAGCGATAAATCCAGTTTAATAGGTAAAGCGCCCTATACCCTCCGAGTAAGAATACATAATTTCCCGTAAGCGTATCAACATTTTTTGTACGTTGCAATAAAACAAGTTGCGGTAGAATAGCGACAGCTTCAAGGTAGATGGAGAAAGTCCATAAAATTTCGGTTATTGTGAACTCATGATTTATGAATATTCCAAGTAGGAGGCAAGGCAGTATCAGAAATATTACTCGGAACGTATCTTGCTCCCTATCATAAGTTTGGCTGACAACCCTGTGAAAACGGATATACCAAATGATGCACGCGCTAGAACCTATAAAAATCAACTTCATTATCGTGTTATACAAACTAATGAAAGAAAACAATAGATCGAGATATCTAGTAACAAACACGATCGCATAGAGTTCTTGTGTTTTGAGAGAAACTCCAGAACAATTCTTTGTTGCATGGATTTTAAGAAGGAGGACCTGTGCAGCGTTCATTAGAAAACTCTTCTCAAAGTATGGTCATAAAAATACTCACTATTATACTTAGTAAGTGCGTCATATCTCCGGCTGAAAGTAGTGAGAAAGAGTGTTAGTTTAAAGGCTCAGCAAAGTTTGTTGCCTGAAAAGGTAAAGTAGCAGAAACATACCAAAACGAAAAATGTTCATCTTCTTTTGAAATCAAGGCGGGGAAATTGAAAATTGGAGATATTTTTCTGAATGAATAGCTCGTATCTAAAAATCTATCAGTGTGGAATCTCGGATACTACGAAATTTATTATCAATCACAGACAAAATTGTTGATAGCAAAGCGTTCGTTTAAGTTCACGTTAACCAGTCTTCAACTTTCTCGGACTGTCCAGTTATGGAATTTGGAAGGTTTCCTGGGAAAGAAATTATAAAAAAATTGACACCCTAAAGACAACAAATCCCCCTGAACCGAAAATCCGAAGCAGGCACACAGAAAGACAGAATTGCGGCTCCAAAAAAACTCACGAATCTTAGGCCATGAGAGTCTGTACGCATGCCTTCGGCCAGTTACACGCACATTGTAAAGATAAATCTAAAGAACAGTTACAATATACCAATCTGTTCAGAATTCTTCTTCGAAGCCTACTGTCGTTCCATATTGGTCCAAAGTTCTTGAAAATCTTTTCATCTTCAAAGAAATAACCATGACCCAAAACTTTTCAGAACAAATCTCGGAAGTGAGAGTCACTCTTAACAGGTTGAATCAAGTCAAGAAATCTAAGTGTAAGACTTGTTCCTTCTTCAAGGATGCTTTACTGAAATGGTCTGAGCTGAATTTTCGGAAAGATTTTATCGACTATGTTTCAGAAGTTCGGGAAATTTCAGAGACACTTCCACAAATATTGCTCCATCAAGATGTTCTCGTCCAATCCTTGTTAAGGCGTTTTTGTATTCAATCCAAGAACTCATTTGAGGCTCTTTTTGACTTATTAGAAGCAATATCACGGGATGTTGGTAGAGAATTTTTGAAATATTTTCCTGAAGCTATGATTAAATTTGAGAGTTTAATAAAGGAAGGCGTCGAGCATGAACCTGAGATTCTTAAACAACTATTTACTTGCTTTGCACGCCTGTGCAAGTTACTTCATGAGGATTTATCTCGTGATATTTCAGGAACATTGCGAATTACGAAGAATTTAAGGATGCACAAATCAGCAAATATCCGTTCTTTCACCGTTCAAGGACTTGCTTTGATCTTGAGGAGAGCCACACAAGTCCAAATTTCGATTGGAATTTTAAAGATTCTACGAGAAATTGAAGGTGATACTGGAAAAGATAAATTAGAAATATCTAATTTCAACACTGCGAGTAGCGTGAAATGCGAAAGCGCCGGTGCACTTCTTGCTGAGACAGTTCGTGGCGCAGCTCATGGTCTACATTCCACCTCCACCAAAATTTTTACTGTGATATTTGATCCTGATACAGAACTCTTCGCTGAATCCCATTTATTCGAAGTAGCAAATGAAATGTTGCGAAAAGTTTGCAGCTTTGGACGGAGGGGAAGACTTGGAATATTATGGGACACCTTACTTTCTGCTATTCGAACGAACCTTCAGAGTGAAAAAAGTAACGCAAATAAAATAAATTATCACATGAAATTGGTTTCGATGATGGTGAAACACAACAATGGATCTGCTGTCGAAAACTTTATGCCTATCTTTGAAGTTTTTGAACTTACTCTCGAATTCTATTGTATCTCAAAGGTTATGAATCAAGATGACTCGATACAGCAAACTCTATTCGAACTCATTTTCAATATATGTGATGCACACAATATTGTGTATGGATCAAGTGCTGGACCATTTAAAATGGCAGAAAGGGCGATTCAATGGGTGAGGTTGATTTCGATCGCCTCTTCCCACTCAATTGTAAAGTATCTAAAAGGTCTAAATCAGAGAGCAAGACTCCAAAATCCTGCAGCAATGAATATGCTTAAAATTTTTACCTCCGTTTGTTTGGTCAAATTTTTAGAAGAAGTATCAGACGTTGGTATTGCAATTACTTCTGAATCGTGCCGAATATTATTGGAGTGCAATTGTGTCGACAGAGATTTTTTGGTCGAAAATGAAATTAATCATGTGAAAATTATCAACATATTACAAACGCACCAATCTTGTGTTTATCCTCTGAGTGTTCTATGGGGCGCTGTACGAGTTGCACCGTTTTGTGTGGAGTTTGAAGCATGCCACTCCATTGTTGAAAGCATACTAGATTACGCTCTCACAAAGTTAGAAACTTTACAAGAAGAAAAGAAGATTACTGAAGATGAAGCAATCAAACCTACTTTTGCAATTCTAGTAGCGGGACTTCAAGCTCTTGTGACTCTAAATAAACTTTCAAATGTTACTTCTCAGTATGCTGAAACCATCTATCCTCGTTTGTTTTTCAGGGTAATTAAAATTTCACGGCTTTATTCAGGACCGTTACTATGTGCTACAGAGCTTCTTGAATCCAAGCATATGCTGAATACTAGTATGATCTTTTTGAAAGCAGCAATTCCAGAAAATTTTGGAGGACTTACTTCATCTAATCGCCACGTGCGATATGCTAACCTCAAATATTTGAGTGTTTTAATGGTGGATGAGAAAGAAAAATCATGGATGGTAGTGAAGGATATACTTTCAAAATTTTGCATTTTGAATGCACAAGACCCAGGAAAAAGTACCAAGCTCCTCTCCAACTTGAGGCAATATGAAGTTATGCTTCAGGCTGTCTCTCGATCTCTGAGTTCCACTACTATTCCACATCAATCTATAAAACTAATAATGAGTGTATGTATTGGTGCTTTAAATATTAAGCTTTCTACATTGTGGCCATCCATAATATCGACCCTGGGAATGCTTCTTAATATGTACGCAGAGGCTCGCGAAGTCTTTATTTTTCATCTCGAAGAAACACAGCTGGAGTGCAATTTGGAGCTAGTAAATAAAAACGAATCGAAAATTCCGAACTTAGATGTTCAAATAGATGAAATCGAAGTGCAAGAATTTATAGCACTTCAAATTAATCAGGTAGAGTATGGATTAAATCCGTGGATTCGGCTTAATTTACTCTTAGATACTCTTTCCAAATTTTCGTTCTCGGATAGTGTTTTTTATCATCGAATTTCAGCCGAGTTCTTAAAATACACAAAGTGGGAAATCAATACTAATTGTTTTGCTTGGAAGACTGGTATGCAAAAATGGCTTCATTCTTTTGATAATTCACTTAGAGGAGGTTATAGCTTTCTTGGATTTCAAGAGTGTAGTGAGATTTATTGTAAGCTGCTGGAGATGCTTCAATCAAATGATCCACAGTTAGCATGTTTGGCAATCCGTTGTTTAGGACATTGGGATTTCCCACATCTTACACGCGATATTATTGTTCATCTACAAGCAATTGCTACTCCGAAAACGACTAAGCAAGCTCTCACAAGCTTATGTTTTGCAGGACATGTGTCAGAGCAAAAGCTTGGTATTACTGTGATAGAAAAACAACATCGATCGAAGATTGTGCCTCTTGTTATTCAAATTTTGCTTCCACGCTTGCGCAAAGGTTCAAGTAGAAATATTTCCATCCGTAAGGCTTCATACTCATGGATGGCAGAACTAGATTCCAGAGAGGTTCTTCCATTGATGCGTACGTTTTTCTCAATTGTAATTCATAATCAGTTAGTTTTAGATGATATGATTCATCTGGCAATTGAAAATGATTTCAGGGAAGAAAGTTGTCTTGAAACGTGCCTTGACTTCTCAATGTTGTCAATGAAATCCATTAATATATTTTTTAGAAATTTGGAGGATTTGTTGTATTACTTGGGTGAGCATGTACTCGAATATATACAAGTTATTGTGCCAATATCTATGAGGCTTATCTGTACTGTGGCGGGTATTTGTGAACATGAGAGGTTTATAAAAGTCAATAAAACAGCATCACCTTGTACTTCATATAATACAGATAGAGTGGATCAAAATAAAAATTGCATCTTAGATGCTACATTACATAGAGATGAAAGGAAACATGCAAGAAATGTTCGCACCTATTCTTTACGAGTGCTGGCAGATTTACTTATTAGGCATCCTCAATTTGAATTTCGTGTATACTTCAATGATTTGGTTTACATCATGAAACCGCTACTGCTTCGTCTTTCAAATGAGTGTAGTGCATCAATACCACCGGTTATTTTACAGCTCGTGAGATCTTTAGCTTCTAGTCATCATCTCTTGTTAACCTTTCTGAGTGTTGAGGAATCCACATCAAGCCTCAAGTTTGTTTGGGAGACTTTAAAATCTGAAGTCGCTTCTGAACAAAGTCGTGTCTTATGTTTAGATATTGCTGAGAGTCTTACGTGTCATACAGAAATTGACAATGTCGGAAACAAAAAGATGGCTAAACAGATCCTGATGAAACATTCAAAAGAACTGTTTGAATCGCTTCAAATACTTGTTTTACATCCTATTCAAAATCCAAATCGTGCGGGTAAATGGGTGCAAAGCCGATTCAATTTGAAGTTAGAACATACCTTCACATTGGTAAGTCGTTTGAGTCTTACCTTGGGAGGTAAAAATGCAGTTCATGCAACTATTGTATCTTTAGATAGACTCGCTACATTTCCGAGACTAGACGAAGGTATGCTATCAAAATTACTCTTGGGATTTTCTACAGCTTTTTTGGACTCTTCAGCAATTGTAAATCCCAAAGATATCGATAAATTCTGGGCATTGATAATTCCATTTCTAAGCAAAGTACGAAGTATCAGTGTGCGATCGGAAATAATTGATGCGCTTTCTGCAATAGCAAAGAATTTTGATTCTCTTTGGGTGTCGACAAAGATTCTTCGGAAACTGAATTCGACTGTGGAAAATAGTTTAGAGGAGGTTAATTTTGAAATGAGGCTTAAAGCTTATGAAAAATTGACGACGAACTGGTTTTGTGCAAATTCTCAACAAAATATGAAAGCAATTCTTTTTCAAGCTTTGCATGACTTAGATTCGTCTGACTTCGCTATTTGTCATGCTGCGCAGTCAACAGTTCAAAATTTCATCGATGCTCTTTCGATCCCTACGTGTAAAGATACATTTACCTTAGTATATTCTGAAATAGTATTACCAGGAATCAAGAGGTCAATGAATAGCTCCGAGAAAAGTAAAAGATCAGTTGCTATTCATCTCGTTGGTCATCTTGCAAAGACACAGCCTCATTGCGCTCCCGGTTTGAGCGTATTGTCCAAAAGTGATTCTGAGACGGACTTTTTCATAAATATTACACATCTACAGTCGCATCGACGCACTCGTGCTCTAACTCAGCTAGAGAGTGCTTCTACATCGTCAGAGTGCCGTTTATCAACTGTTTTGGACTATTATATACCTATTGTCTTAATGTGTCTGGCAGATCCTGTATCAAATGTTGCAGCAACAGCTGTATCTGTAGTTCGTCAGATTTCATCGAAACTACCATGGCCTGCGTTTAAAGATATTCTGCGCAAACTATTTCGTAAATTTTACAGTGGCTACCTTCAAAATAGTGCATATTTACGTGCATTTGCTTCTGTTCTTGAAAATTTGGATCGCTTTTCGAACCTCGAAGATCAAGAAAAATTTCGAGATCTTTTTAAAGAATTTTATCCAAAATTAATAAAGTTTTTGCCGGATCGTGAGAATGAGATCGGATCGATTAAAAAAGAAGTATCTCCTGCGCTGGTTCTTTCATGTGCACATATCCTCAGCTTTCTTCCAGAGCATGAATTGAAGATACACCTTCAAAGACTTATATTGCTGTTGTGCGTAAGTTTAGTTGATCGATCCCAAGGCATAAGGGATGCGGCAAGAGTGTCGTTATCAAATGTCGCTAGAGTTTTTGGAGCTCCTTATGTGCCGTACGTTATCAGAATCCTGCGTGCTCAACTTCTAAATGGTTTCCAACTACATGTCCTCGGGTCAATAACTTATGATATTCTAAAAGTAACTACTTTAGAGGCACAAAATGTAGAAGTCGATGCTTTTCTCCCAGAAGTGTTACCAATACTAGATGCAGATATTTTTGGTGAAGTTTCTGAAGCACGAGAGATCGCAAAAATTACTGCAAAGATTCCAGAAGCTCGTCACTCACGGTCGCTTGAATCCATTGAGCTGCTTTCTGTAAGAGCGTCTTTCCCTGCTTCAATGCCAATATTGCTCTCATTGGTCACCAGACGTCTCCATGACTTTGGAAATATTCAAAGTAATCGTAAGATTGAACAGATTCTGTTTTCTATTCATAAAGGTATTTTAGTCAGAAAAAATCTTGAAGGGAAAGAAATTCTTGTAGTGGCCAGATCCATTTTGTCAATTGATTCTTCTGCTGAATTTCTTTCCTTTGATAATATTGTTGCGGATGAAAATATATCTACAACGCAAGAAATCAATACTACTGTTATAAATAATAATCCTGTTATTGTTTTGTTTGCTTTGAGGTTGATCAAAGGTGTACTGAAGCACTTCTCAACAAAAAACATTCCGGATGGTGAAAAGAAGGAGTACTTTAATATATTAGAGGATATAGTTCCTGTACTATTTCGTTTGATGAAGTGTGCGAATCATGAAATTCCTCTTCTATGTTTACAAATTCTTTCTGACTTGACGAATATGAGATTGAGTAAGTTTGAGCACAATCCAGATTCATTAATTAGGCGGATCCTTGCTCTATTGAATGCATCAGGTAGTGATCCACAACTTGCTCAAGATTGCCTTCGACTTCTCTCAAATCTAATGTCAAGATATGCCAATGTATCTCCGTCAAATGCTCAGTACCGTGTGGTTCTTGGTTACGCTTTTGATAACATAGAAGTCGAGAGTAGTACTTCAGTATGCCATTCTGTATTGCGTGCTATTTTGTCACGTCGACCACTTCTGTCAGAAATATATACAGGAATGGATGGGATCTGCTGTTTAGTCGCAACTGGAACCTCCGAGCATTCAAGGAAAATGTGTGCTCAAACTTTTCTCCAGTTTTTACTTGATTATCCACTTGGAGCTAGAAGGTTACAGGACTATTTAGAACAGCTTATTGCAAATCTGAAGTATGAGTGTCCTGTCGGGAGAGCATCCGTACTCAATACACTGCACGCCGTGATTTTGAAATTTCCAAAAAGTGTCTTGAGAGATACAGCAGAAGTTATGTTTGTTCCTCTAATTGTTCAACTGGGTACTGATGCCTCCAGTATATGTCGACGGGGTGCAGGGGAAACTATTGCTGCTCTTCTGTCGTGTATTAGTGAAGAAAAGGCTAACATCTTTTTAACTTGGTTACAGAAATGGTTCACAGAAGAGCAAAGTATGACGTTGAAGCGACTTTCAGTCCAGGTAATGAATGTAGCATTAGAAATTTGTCCAGAGAAGGTAATAAGTACGATCAGAAGCATTTGGCCGCAAATTCTTTCTGTATTAGAAATTCAAAATTTCAATAAAGATGAGAAATGGTTGCTCCAATACAATCTTTTATTATTTATCGAAAGATTATGGGTAGTAACACCTCAGTTTTTTAAATACCGAGAGATAAAAATAGAAAAGACAATTTTCTTAATAGTTCAACTTTTAAAACATGAGCATGAATGGCTTCAGTCATCATCGACGCGAATATTGGGTCAATACTTAAAAATGCGTGGAGATGATTATTCATTGAATTCGGAAAATCTTTCTTTTCAGCATGATGATGTTTACTTAGAACTTGCTGTAAATAATTCGATGCTACTATTCGAGAATAACTTCAAGAGCAGTGACATATCAATAGAGCTGGAAGTTTTAAGACAGAATGCAAAGAATATCGCGTCGATTACATTGCTATTTCTTTCTAAGAATGCTAGCTTGACCGAGAAGAGTACAGAAATGAGAGCAAACAAAGGAATCACATTTGTACAAAGAGTTGGCAGATACTGTATTGTGGCAAGTAACTGCATTCGTGAAGTGAGCATACGTTGTCTCGCTGGAATTATCGCTGGAATTGATGTTGAAATGTTGTTTTCTCATCCCAGCATCCTTTATGAGCTCATATTCCCGTGCTATATATGCATCGATCCTAAAGTTAACGGAATTTCAATCGAACATAGAGAACTTGCACTTGAAGTACTTCAGCTTTTACGAAGTCTTGTTGAGGACAGATATTTTAACGAAGTATATACCTCCGTGCAGTCCAAGCTAAAGTTTCGAAGAAAATGGAGGAAATAAGTGATTTGAAGAAGTTTGCAGAGATAAAATATGTATAGCCATTCTATAAATTGTAGTGGTGGGAATCAAACAAGACTTTTTTTTGAGCTCTTACTCGTTTATGCAAAAAGTGGAAGAGCCTGAAGAGGAGGTGATAACGTGCTATTGCTATTCAATATACTAATAACCAAGCTTAGTTGAAGAGGGTGAATAGAACTAGCAAACTTTTGTATTTGTATATTTATTAAGTACATAAAATAAACTCAGCTCACGCAAAGAAAGTAAAAGGAACACTTTGTGATGGTTATGTAACTTCCGTACTGAGAAAAAGGTAATGCTTTGAGAATCTAATCACTCTTCTTTGAAGATTTATTGATTAGTGACTTGTGAATGTGTGGGATGACACCACCACCCGCGATTGTAGCTTTGATAAGGGTATCGAGTTCCTCGTCTCCACGAATTGCAAGCTGCAAATGACGTGGGGTGATACGTTTGACCTTTCGAAAAATTATAAGTGGAATACGTCAGGAGGTGCTATCTCGGTACCTTCAAATCTTTAGAAGCATTCCCGGCAAGTTCGAGAACTTCTGCCGTGAGATACTCTACGGAACATTTAAATAAAACAATTTATTCACATATATGCGCGCACCTAAAATGGCAGCTGAGTAAACTGCAGCAGTTGCGCCTACACGGCCGCCAGAAGCAGCACGATTCTGTAAAAACAGGAATTAAAAATTGTGTCAACGGTCGAAATTTTTAGGCGATTTGTTTCTGAAATCATCACTCGACAAGATCGTTCGTGATGCTAGCAACGTAAAAAGCTCTGTAATAGAACTAGAACTACAACACTGGCAATTACCTTGAGAAAACGGTGGATACGTCCAACTGGAAATTGTAGGCCAGCTTTTACAGACCGGGAAGTTGGTTTTTTCTTGTCCCCCTTTTTATCGGACATCGTTCCTTTCGCCCCTTTCCCCGAAAGTCCTTTTCCTGAAAGTCCTTTAGCACCTTTACCTGACATGATAATATCGGTTTAAGATTGTCTTAGTTTTTAAATAGTGTTGTTAAAGCGCAGAAGTATTGGCAAAGCTGCGCGCAACTTTTTATGTTTTCTTCTTGTGAAGTCAAATTAAGTTGAAAGACGAAATGTGTTGTAACTGTTTTGACTGACTTGACTGTTTACTGTTTTGCTTGTTTACTATGATTTTTGTTGATTTGTGTTTTATTGTTATTTCTATTATGCCATGTGTTTAAGAGATTATGGAAGACGGAATTCCTAAGGGCGTGATAGGGGCGATATTTTCAAAATTCAAAAAATTACAAAATTTTTTGGATTTTTGTTTTCACCGCACCGAGCGGAAAAAGGGAAAATCGGTCGTCGTAACTTCGTAAACGGTGTATTGTTTTCTTCTTTGTAAAGGTCAAACAAAGTCTACGCACTCACGATAGATCCGTCCCTCGATATCGTTTAATCTTTATAGGGTTGTACGTTCAGAAAAGAACAAGACTGAGGATCAGCACGATTTGTGGAATTGGATGATACAGTTACTCAAGCCCGATTAGAGTTTTCAAAGAGACTCTTTTTTTTATAAGCACAAAACGACCAAAAATTCCATAAAGCTAAATTCACACCATTCTCACAGAAAAGATTTAAAAACAATAACACAACATAGTCTTCACGCTCCTTTATATTCGTCGTCAGAAAAGATTTCGAAAAAAATCAATTATCAAGAGGTGCTGCTTTTCACTAGAAAGTAAGGAGTCGCATGCGGGCTACTAAGCGGATTTCTGATCCCCGTCCTATCTACGATGAGGATTATTTGGACATCAGCAAGGGGAAATTTAGTTCTTTTTTGAAAAAGAGAGGGTGCACAATCAACTCGTTAGATTCTTTCGGAAGTTATTCCTTCAAAAGTGCAATTGCCGTGTTTCACTTTCTACTGAACCAACTAGATCAAAATTTGAAGTTTGGTCAAAAAGCCGATGAAGATTTACCGCTTATATTGAAATCCTTGAATTATCCTGTCATAATTCCGAAGGATACTTTTTTTCCTTTCGTGGATAAAAGTATTTCTCCTTTCCAAACAGTTATAAGTAGTTGGGTGGTAGAGCTTTGCGATTATGTATCACTGTGTCAGAGCAGAGATAAGGCACACTTTTTTAAATTTGATTGTACAGAATTAATTGTAAATTGTAGGAGTTTGACGGTGAATTCAATATAAGTAGCATTGAACTATATGAGGTAGGCAAAGTTACATTCTATTTTTCATTAATAATAAAAAGCTCAACAATTCAGACTTTTTTGTCTGGCGATGAAAGTTCCGGTTTCACATCAGAAATATGCAATCGTATTGGATCAAATTATTCCATGAAATTTGCCTCAACGCGTAAGAACGTTGAGCAGATTTTACAGGTAACCTTTTTATTGGATAATTTGCCAAAAGATTTAGCTGAGTTCTTTTAGGATAACCAAAAATTGCGTAGTCATATATCTAGCTTGGTTCCTCAGTCTAAGTTGTTGCATTCATCAAAGGTATACCGGATTTATCTAGCTTTGATTGGGCTTTGATTTGAGTATTACATTGTAGAAATCTTTTGAGTCTACTAAAACAACTCTTAGTAACAAGATTTTGGCTAACGCAGAAAAATTATCGTACATAGGTACCCTGCGAATTAGAAGCGAACGAGCATGCAAAGCTACGAAGGTAGAAAGGACTCTTAGATTTGAGACGTAAAAAATAACTCTAACATGTACTATTTAGATTAAGTTATCAACACGTGCCTCTGAAAATTTTACAAGAATTAATGTTCATGTAGAAAGAACAGATCAAGAATTAAAGGTATTCAGAAAGTATTTTTCATATGTTTGCTGATTTTTATTCTCAGATGATTGAAGTTCAAAAGTTAATCAATGCATATCATGGGAAAGAATCTGAACTCTCAGTAGAAATTGAAGAGATGCACGACAAAAGAAACATAGATTTAACTATTGATGATCAGATCAGTAGATACAATATTTTATTGTTGAAAGTTCCCAGATGCAACGTTGCCGCTAATATTAAATTTCAACGGCCGCTCACACGAAATCTCAAGGACCTTTCAGTGAGTACTAAAATTCGGGTAGGACGTTCAATTTTTTCAGAAAATAGTACATTTATCATATTTTAACAGGCTGAAAGTGGGTTGAGTAACATGCTTTTATTATTGCACGAAACTTTGAAAAATATTTCATATTCTATAAGGTGAGAGATCGCCTTGGATTTCAAGATATTTCTTAATCTTTGACAGAGGACTTGAAAATGAAGCTCTTACGACTCAAGAAAATTATAAAATGTTGAAAGAAAGTATCTCTCAGAAGTACACCTTTGAAATTTCACCAAGCATTACTTAACTTTTGAGTACAGAAAAGAGACAGTATACTCCATTCAACATAACATTCGTTCCAAAGAACAACAATGCGAAAACGAAAGATTACGAGTGGAGCAAGTTGTCGATTCCATCACAAATACTGCTAAAAATTCTGAGAACGAGGTAATTTTTCACAGCTTTTTACATTGCTCTTTTTGTTGCAAACTTGAAACTTCTTTTTCAGATTGTTTCACTACGAAAACTTCTTTCAAAAGACTTGAGTATCTCGGAAAAACAAGTAAAATCACTACAGGTAAAACGTGGGAAACCAAAGTGTTCTTATTGCTTATGCATTTCTGAAGCTGCTTTATATGGACCTCAAATTATCATGCTCAAGCGAGAAGACAAAAGTACAACACCAAATTCTTACAGCTCTGGATAACATCATGAGTCACAAGCAATCTATTCAAAATCGACTAGCGCAATAGAGCGTAAATTTAATATATTTTGTCTACAGGCTTGGATATTGAAACGGGTCCTAAAACATATTTCAACACTTTGTTTTCTGTCTTATTCTTGATTCCCATCACTTGAATAACCATCCTGCAATTTTAGTTCATGCTTTGTAGGAACCTGATCCAAGATCTTATTACATTCACGCGTGAAGGAAGATTTGGTTGATGCTGATATTTGAATACTGTCTTCAAAAGCGGGACCTTTTCCACTAAATTTACGGAGTTCATTCAATGAATCCCAGTCAACTCTTGTAATTCCATATACTCTCATAAAGCGCACTGCATCTTGTATTCCACGATTGTTCAAGCCCCCAACATGTTTTGAAAGAAGTGGTATCGTTGTATATGATCGAAGTAAAGGAATATAATGTTGTCTGAGTACATTAGAGCTGGATTTAAGTGCTCCTTTACTTATCATATGACCATGCATTTCATTCAGTAGACGCCGCATTTTAGAACTTGAAGAATTCTTACCGAGCCAAGCAGGAAATCGGTGAAAATTACGTTCACCTGGAAATAAGTTGAAAGTCTCACGAACTCCAGATACGATTGAAGAAGGAATAATGCACGCTAAGAGATTACTGCAAGATGCAAGCTCCCAAAGTTGTTTTGATCGAACCAGCGAATAGACCAAGTCACCATCAGATAACGCACAGGAAGCTGCACCTAAAAATATGAGCCTTTGAAGATCCGAGCAACAGTGTGTTGGCCTCATTTGGGGAAAGTTTTCCTGTATATACAATGGAACTAAATCAGGCTCGTTGAAACATAATGCTATACGACGGTCAATGGTTTGGCTTGAATCACCATATCCCATAAGTACATCTACAATTGAAAGTACTCCCAAATTAATATCTTTCAGTTGCTTTCCACCAGAAATTGAGAGTGAACCTGTTCTTAGCTTTCTCAATTGAAGCTGATTGAGAATCAGTCGAATATCTCCATTACATGACTCAATTACAGTATCCAACTCATTAGATTGCATGTGAAAATTTTCTTCTTTCATAATGAGGGACAAGCGTCCATGTATTTGTTGCTTTGTAGGTCGCTGAAAGTTGAGTTCAAAACAGTGATTTTGCAAAGCCTTTAACTTTTGTGAATAACGATCGTTACAGATACAAATTATTGGAATTTTCGAGCGTTTTATCGTATCAATGAGGTCAGATATTCCACCACGATCGCCTGCACTCATTCCATCGACTTCATCCATTATTAATACTTGATTTTTATGAATCGTTGTTTTCAAAAAATTGAGACCCCGATTAGTGACCAATTCTTTGACTTGGTTTGAAGTTGAACCAGATAAACCTGTTTGAACATCCTTTGAGGCTTTATTTCTTGAATCGCTTGCGTTTACTTCCATGACACTAAAACCAAGTTGCGTGCAAACTATAATAGCGGAAGAAGTCTTGCCTATACCTGGAGGACCACTAATCAGCACGGCTTTACACTTGTTTTTCTTCTCTTTATTTCCTTGTTTATTTTGCCACTCAAGAAGCCATCGCCGCAGATCGGCTACGCACCTACCATTCCCGATCAGCTCTGAGATTCGAGTTGGCTTATACTTATCAGCCCATAGTTGCTTTGATTCGCTTTGTTTATCTTCAAAACACTTCAAAGTTGTCCTGTCAGACTTAACCATGTTATTAGGAATTTTTAGACTTTCGGCTCCGCTCAAACCATTTTTTATTATTCTTTTGTCCAAAGTTGTCACAAATAGCTATTTTCATTCAACGAGCAGATGTGTCGTTGATAATACTAGAATTCAAGTGGAAAATATTTGTTACCAAACCTCATACTACAAAGAACACAGTTGTTACCAGGCAAAAGTCCCGTGTCCGAATATGCAAAAGCACAGTTCAAATTATTCAGCGAAGTCGGAAAATGCGAAACTTTCAAACTATACCACTTTCCCCGAGGACAGACAGTGAGACAAAAAAAATCACCCATTGTGACAGCTGATGAGGACAAAAAAATTGAAAAAATAAAAAAAAGAACGCAGGAAAACAAAACACAAGAATTTATGATCATACGGTAGTTACTCATCATGATCATATATATGACATAGAAGTCTACGGTAGACGTAAATTAAAAAAGAAAAGACACTCCTTTTTTTTACAGTTTGACCTAATTCCTCACGAACTATGCGACAGCCGACACCAACTTCGCGCGGTAGAGGGTTTTCTGGTCGTGGCGCTTCAGGACGTGGGTTTGGTCGTGGTGCGTCTGGTCGTGAAGAAGCCATCCCCGATGAGCTAGTCGGTAACTTTCATTTATGCTTGTTTTTATCGCTTTAAAAAGTCGTTGCTTCAGAAATCGGTTCCTATTCGCATGCGTGTGAAGGAGAAATCATATGCAAGCTAACGAATCCAAAGGTATGCATGGATTACTTTTCAGTGCGAAATTCAATTTGAAACGTGCCTTTGAGATACCATATTTTAACGGGACCATATTTCTGGAGAATAAAAGTAAAGTCGGAAAGGTAGAAGAGATATTTGGCCCAATTGATAATTCAGTAAGTCTTCTAATTTGTATATGTACTTGAAATGATTTCGCTTTATCCAGTTATTCACAATCAAACTTTGCGATGGCATTAATGCAGAGTCCTTCAAATTAGGTAAATATTCTTTCCTTTAATTAATATTCAGGGTAATTCTCTCACTCATAACCTGATCACTTCCTCTCAAATTCAAAAGGTCAAAAATTTCATATCAGTCCAGACAAACTAATTCCCTTACAAAGATTTCAACAAAATGATAAGTAAGCTAAACTCTCAGCTACCTTAATTTGAATTTACATCGTTTTGTTTACGCAGGCATAAAAGAGTTACTTCCGCGCCGAGACGAGGAGGAGGAGGAGGAGGAGGAAGAAATGGTGCGAGATTCAGCGGTGTACGAGGTGGACGAGGTGGACGAGGAGCAGGCAGAGGGCGAAGTTCAGGTCGAGGGAGGCATAATTAAAGATGCTCTTGTTTCATGTTCGGTAGACAATCACTTACATCCGGGGAAAAAATTAAATCAAATTTTGGTTCTTCTTGACAATTCTCTAATTTTATTTCATATGATTTTTGTTAACTTTTTCACCAAATCCAGTTCTTTCAAGTAAGGAGATTTTCACACTCCGCCTTGCACTTCCCACGCTATTCATGTTTTTCACTATTTCTTCTTCTGGAAGAGATAAGCATCTCATCTTTGAGTCGATCGCATCTTCAATTTTTTGTACAATTTTTACGTCGTGTTGGGTAACTAAGGTAATAGAACGTCCACTTCGACCAGCTCTTGCTGTTCGGCCTATCCTATGTATATAATCTTTTGACGCGATGGGTACTTCATAATTTATCACCATATCAACGGTTGGAATGTCAAGACCGCGGGAAGCGATATCGGTAGCAAGCAGAATACTTACTTCACCGGATTTAAATCTTGCAAACGAATCTTTGCGCTCCTTTTGTTTCTTCATCGAGTGTAGACTCACTGTAACGATTCCAAGTTTATCAAGAATACCAGATAATATCATGCAAGAACGCACTGTACTTGTAAAAATTATAGAACTTCGGATATCCCAATTTTCCCTCTGTTGTAATATATGAAGTAAGTATGCATCTCTCATTATTCTTGGAAGAAAACAGTATTCTTGCCTACAGCTGCTCACAGCTTTCAAACCTTCAAATGCCTCAAAATGAAAAGCATCATTCATGGTGATATGCTGTAATGCTGCAATATTACGAGTGATGCTTGCAGAAAATAAGAGTGTTTGGCGTTTAGAAGGAATATTTTCGAACAAAATCCGCAATTCTGATTCAAAAGAAGGTTCTAGAAGACGGTCTGCTTCGTCAAGGACTAGAAATCTCAGATTTTGAAAACACCCAATAACTTGAGGACTGTTTAAAAAGTGATCCATCAAACGACCAGGAGTGGCAACTATAATATGAGGTCGTCTTAAAATCGATCTGGTTTGAGCCTGGATTTCTTCTCCACCAGTTATTACCTGGCATCTTAATGTTAAACCTGCTGAAAGAGCACTGAATTGCTCAGAAATTTGAACTGCAAGCTCACGAGTTGGGGTCATGCATAATGCAAATATACCATAAGAATCCTGCGAGAGTATGTGCAATATTGGAAGAGCAAATGTTGCTGTCTTTCCACTACCGGTCTGAGATGTTCCTATAACATCTAAGCCCTTAAGAATAGGGGGTATGCATGCTTTCTGAACAGTTGTAGCTTCACACAATCCAAGCTTGAACGCATTCTCGGCTAGCCATTTTTTTATGCCCAGAGAACAAAAAGTTCTAATACTAAGTTCTTCATCTGACATTTCAATACTTGCTTTAAGATTTCACAAACACAAACACAAACTAAATATGATTACACCCCCTTAAGGACTCGGAAACGTATTCTTTGGTGAAAGGTTGCACCAGCATGAACTGTTGTCTTGCCATAGTTTTAATGTTTAACGAGGAATTCTCAAACCTAGAAGAACGATTCACGATATCACGATTTTAAACGAAGTTTATATCTTGATCTTGCGACAGCGAAAGTACGAAAGTACTTGCACTATGAGGCCTTTTTATGAGGGTTTCTTTTTAAACAGGTCTGTTTAAAAAGAAAGTAATTTCGAGATTTATGTTAGTGTAGAATTTGTCTCGTCAAAGCGAAAAATTGTCGATACGTAGATGAGGTATACTCCTGCACTTCTAGCTTGAAAACTAATAAACTATCGTTTCTGCCTTATTAATTCAAAAAGTTCGTGAAAAGAAGAGTATATACATACCTACTGTGCAGCTAACTGGCTAAAGAACCAAGGAAAAGAGTATCACAAAAAGAGCAAAAAGAGAAAAGTTGACAAGACCCGAGTGAAAAAAGGAAAAAAAAGTTGAAGTTGTTTTTTATCATTTATTTGTTTATGGAATTTTGGAATTTTTTGGCCGGGGGACCCCCACACACACCTGAAAAAAACTCCACATTCGTCCATTTCTTTTAAAACAAATTGGAGTTGGGGGGTGTTGAATTGCTTTAAGAAACCGATCACTACGCGGTAAAATGGCGAAAAGGTGAGTTGTTCTAACCGTGATTTAGAATTCACAACTATTTGTTGTTATGTAGATATGATTCCCGAACGACTACTTTTAGCCCAGAAGGAAGATTATTTCAAGTGACTAATATAACTACAGATCAAATTTATGAATTATTATATTTAATGAAAAGGTTGAATATGCAATGGAAGCCATCAGCCAGGCAGGTGCGGCAGTTGGAATGAAAACACGTTCTGGAGTTACTATAGCTGCAGAAAGGAGAATTTTATCCAAGGTTCAAATTTGCATAAAGCAACCCATTTACTTCGATAAATCTTTGTTCTTTAAAGCTCCTAGAAAGCAGTGAAAAGGAGAAAACATATTATATAAATGAGCATATTGCTGTAGCTGTTGCTGGAATCAGCTCGGATGCAAATATTCTTGTGAACTACGCAAGGTGAGCTCATCTATATAAGTTTCGAGGTCCGGTTCTAAAATTTCTACTCTAGAGTTGTTGCACAACGACATTTATTTACGTATGGTGAGCCAATACCAGTGGAACAGCTTGTACAGGCAGTTTGTGATCAAAAACAAGGATATACTCAATTCGGAGGCCTGAGGCCTTACGGGGTTTCCTTTCTGATCGGTGGCTGGTTAGTATTTTATTTACATGACATCTGCGAAATGTGAAGTTATTATCATTAGGGATAAAGAGTTCGGATTCCAACTTTATCAGAGTGACCCTGCTGGTAACTACACAGCGTGGAAGGTGAGACACTAATGAATCAAAGGAGATATGTGTCAAATTTATATTATATTTATTCCTCTATATCAGGCAACTGCGATAGGTAATAATGCTCAAAGTGCACATGCTCTCCTAAAATCAGAGTATGTTGAAACTCTGAAATGTGAAGAGGGACGAGAGCTCATCTTGAAAATTTTGAGAAAAAGCATGGACAAAACACAACTTATGCCTGAAAATATTGAGATGCTTGAAATAAACAAGGATTTATATTCACAAAACGTCATAATTCGCATGTTGACAAGAGATGAAATTCATGCAGCTTGTTCTAAAATAAATTTGTAATTAGGGATATTTTTAGTATTTCTCTCCTTTTAATAATTATATGTCAAAGCGCTTTGATAGATGACCCCGATACAAAACACTATTTCGGCGAGTAAATGGCCTGATTACTTTGCTCAATGAGGAGATCCAAATTCATGTGACTGACAGGTGCAAGACCAACCACAGCCCGAAAGACATTTTCTAACATTGCTCGTTGTTTGTATAGAGCGTTTGTAACTGACATTCCTGGAGGTACTAAAGGGGACTTTGTTAAATATGAGAGTAACGCAGCGCATGGATGAAAATTGCGAAAAGACTCTTCATCGTCATATTTAAGTTCAATTCTAGAAAGCAACTCAGTTATCAAGCAGAGATCAAGGATAAGAGGTGCTGCTAGAAGAGAATCTTCACACGTATTATGCATTGATATTGTGTTCCGGCCGTTCATAAATATTTCACTGACATACTCGTCCATGGCACGCTTACTATCATCTACACTTGGAACATACTTAATGACAACAACATGATTTGGGCTTTCCCCTTCTTTGTACAATATTCGATTTGAGGCAACAATATCATCTACTACATTCGATTTTGAAATTTCTTTCGACCGAAATACTCCAGGTTCCATTAGATTCTTACCATCATTGTTTCCTAAATGATTATAAGAAGCAATACTCAAAGGCTTAATACCAGCACCTATTAAAAAATCGACCAGAACACTTTTCATTTTTGTTTGACCTGTCTTGAAGTCGTCACCTCCGATAAGGACACGCAAACGGCAAGCAGCTTCGAGGACACCCGGAACAAATGTGTTCTGAGGGCTCCCATTTATAAATGGAACGTCCTCGTCGAGGCAGGCAAGGGCATATAGCGTACTTGGACTGATTTCAGGATTTCCAGCTCTTATGGCAGCTCTCAAATTTTTCTCAGTATCATGGATTCCGACTTCAACTTTACAATATCTTTCAGTGTTTGCCGTCCACATCACGACTACTTTTTCAACACCACTCTTCTCTTTAAAATCACGTATATCAGCTCTAATTTGTTCCATCTGATTTTGCTTTTCCCCTTCTATAATATTATCTGCTCGTTCTTTCTGATTTGCAGCAACGAAGCCTGGATCAAATATACTTGGACGGGGTCGCAAGTCTTTTAGATATGGTACTAACTGCTGTTGTAAATCTAGATCCAGAACTCTGGCGCGTTGAACACACTTTTCTAGACTTAACGAAGATATATCCCATCCATCAATTTGTAAGTCATTTGGTTCAACCATCGGTAAAATATTCTTGAAAGGAACATGATAATCTTGTCCATTGAGTTTACCAATTTGGCAAGTGGAAGATTGTGTAAGGCTTCCCCAATAGTTTGGGGAATGAAACCCATCCTTCGTTTCCCATTTCATGTTTTCTCTATTAGCAATCAAACCAGCTGTTAGGGTGGACCCATTATTACCTCCCCAACCAATAAGCATAATACCAAGTTTAGGTACTTTTCTGTGGGTGCGGAATACAAACCCACGTTCTATCGGTTCAACCAACCACGTATTTTTTTCCGCATTTTTATATAACTTGGTGTCCTGGTAGTTGTAGGAGCTTTCAATGTAGTCAGCTGTATATTTAACATTCGGTGAGGAGACCTCAAAGTGGTCGATCAACATTCTATTCAGATTAACCTAATCCAAGATGAAAGTTCAAATTCACCGATCCGTGAATTTTGGGAGGTACGCTAAATTTATGATTTTGTTGACGCCGAACTTTTCCTATCCAATGTAAGAGCTTACAATAGATATTCCACGCCCGTCTTAGTGCAGACGCTTGATTTTGTCTTTGATTCTATCTATCTACGTGTGTATAGCGAAGATGTGGAATTGAGCTCCTTCTCTGAGCTTTTACGAAGAGTTATTTCCACCTACGGTACACCTCCCGTCCTCCCCCCAAATGTCCAGGTCACCAGATGCTCCAGCCTTGCCACTCCCCCTTCATAAACGGGATGAGAGATAAAACTTTTTCACTTTTTTTGTTGGTTTCCTCAAGTGTCCCCACGTTAATACCTTTTTGCTTTTGTGGTTGCGGTGAAAGGCGGCGAGCGGCGGAGAAAATCGGCCAAAAGAAACTTCCCCCAAAAGAAAAAAATCACAGCACAGCAGCCATAAAAAATTTGTTGCATATGCCATATGATCATGCAAAAAAATAAGATTTCAGATCTTAAAATAGATATCCCCCGACAACCCCCAAAACAACCGCTCATATCCACAGTTGAGTTATCTAAACTGATTGAATTCATTTTGATACTTCATTTTGAATTTGTTTATCTGTCCTCCACCCACCCTTCAGATATCCAAGCGAAATGACGCTGTATGCTAAAAGCTCACTTATTGCGCAAATGACGTGCTCCCAGCTTGCTACTCAGCGCATGTCATCATTAAATAGGCGGAAAAACTCTAACTTCGGAAAGCCTCAATTTACCACAAGAAGATACAGAAGCTCTGTCCGAGTTCAAGCTGAACTAGATGAGCCTATAATCAGGATTGGTACGCGAGGATCTCCTCTCGCGCTTGCTCAAGCATATATGACCCGTGACTTGCTCGCTAAACAATTTCCGGAGCTTGCAGAAGAAGGAGCTTTGGAAATCGCGATCATCAAGACAACGGGTGATAAAGTCCTGGATAAACCTCTTGCTGATATAGGCGGTAAAGGTCTTTTTACTCGTGAACTTGATGACGCGCTGTTAGATGGGCGTGTTAACATAGCGGTACATTCAATGAAAGATGTCCCGACTTATCTTCCAGAGGGAACGATCTTACCATGTATGCTTCCGCGAGAGGATGTTAGGGATGCGTTCATATGTCTCAAATATGATTCTTTATCTGCCCTTCCTACAGGAGCTCTCGTTGGAACTGCAAGTCTCAGACGTCAGTCGCAACTGCTTTGGAAGTATCCCGAGCTTAAATGTGTGAATTTCCGCGGTAATGTGCAAAGCAGAATACGCAAACTAAAAGAGGAGGTGGTTGACTGCACCTTACTGGCTTTGGCAGGTTTGAAGCGAATGGATCTTACTGAACATGCAACAAAAATTTTGGACTTCGAAGATATGCTTCCTGCTGTTGCCCAGGGAGCGATTGGAATCGCTTGTCGCACGAACGATGATAAGATGCAAGAATATCTTTCGAAGTTAAATCACGAAGAGACTCGCTTAGCTGTGGAATGTGAGCGTAACTTTTTACGCGCTTTAGATGGTTCATGTCGTACTCCTATTGCTGCAAATGCGCGCATGGTGAATGGACACTTAGTGTTTGATGGTCTTATTGCTTCATTAGACGGTACAGAAATTTTACGAACATCCAGGGAAGGATCTTGGAGCGCTGATGATGTGCTTGCAGCTGGAACTGACGCTGGTGATGAGTTGAAGGCAAAAGCACCAAAAGATTTCTTTGCGAACGTCCCAGAAATGCAGGGTACGAGTGCATGGTCATCTTAATTTGCTTGGTTATAGATATATCACTAAGGTGAAAATAAGAATAAATTTATTCTCCTCAGTGTCGAAAGGTCTTCAAAGGTTTTGTGAATTTTCCAGCTTTTTAGAGGTAACTTGAAACGTATCTATCACTCTTCTCTTTGTGTGGTGTTGAGAAGTTGAGTCTATGTATCTTTTATATTGAAAGCCACGAAACTGAATTTACTGAAGCTTAAACGTTTGTGCTCCTGCAAACCCAGCCTACCTGTAATACACAAGTTGCATATCGTTTTCTTGGCAAGTTCAGAAACTTCCAACGAGGTTACTTATTTCTACATGAACGTTTACACTCCCTTTCTTCGGCATCTGTGCCACTCTTTTTTTTTAACTCTCCGCGAATAGGACAAAAGAAGTGTCCACGTCCTTCTTTACCATGTAGAAGCTGCAGTACAGTTTCTATATTGAACCTGTACATTCCATCCTCGTTATCCCGAAAGTTGTACGTAAGAGTTGAATGTGTTCCGAAACGCAGTATGCCGACTGTCGTTTTTACCGAAGATTCCTGGTTTGCTGCACTGTGTGCAAGTCATCAGTCGTTCTGGCCATAGAACGACCTCCCAAATGCCTAAATCCCAAAAAGAAGAAAGCAAAGAAGTCCCCAAATGAACCATTTTTTTACCCAGAATTGCGACCGAAAGGAAGTATAGTGCAGGAGGGCATACGACCAAGGGATAAGAACGGTCCCTCGGAATACTTGTAAGTTCGCTTATACAAGAATTGGAGAGGAGAATTGGAGAGTCTTTCGAATAAGATCCTACTCAATATATGTACTATAAAGGAATTCGCTGTTGGACTTCAATTCTGTGTTGTTTCTAAATTCCTTTCTTCCCGTGGAACTTTTGAGCGTTTACTAGTGAAAGGAAAGGCCAAAGGACATTATACTCCTTTAACAATGTCTCCTGCTGCCCCACCGCCTCAAGAATTCAATAAACATACCAGAGCATGCTTGAGATGTAAGCTGGTGAAAACTTTTGATCAAGTAAGTCGTTCTCGCTCAACTTTTTCTATTACCTTTCATCCATTTGATCACTACCAGTTTCTAACCGATGGTTGCGAAAATTGTGATACGTTGAATTTGAAGAATAATACGGAGCTAGTTTCTCAATCGACTACGAATGAATATAGCGGGTATGGGCGTGCTAACTCAACTCTTTCCAAATTTGAATTCTTTGTGGTAGTGTCATTTCCTTGATTGATCCAAAAGCGAGCTGGGCATCGAAGTGGTTAAGATTAGGTGTGCCTTCAAAATAATTTCTGCAACTTTCGTGATATCATACGTTATAGGCCAATCTAAACCAGGTTGTTATGCCCTAGAGATACACTCTCTGAAATCAACAAAAATCTGAAGACATAATTTTTCTCCCTCATTGTTGAAACTTTCATGGGTAAGGCATCAAGATTGCAAGAGTTATGAATTACTGTATTAGAAGTACTTCAAAGAAATCGCACTGCAAAAGCGTGCACAAGATTTTAAGTACACTGAACTCATGTAAAATTGGAGATTTTAACAATGCAGTGCAGACATTTACGTGAATGTGAAGAAAAACAAACAGGACTTAAATGGTGCATATTTTGATATTGGGTTGCAAAAAGAAAAATTTCTTCATGAAAAGCTCTTTTGTAACTTGTGTGAAAGTCTTGAATGAAAGTGATTATGGATGTAGGTTGTGATAAAATTTAGTGGTGCTGTTAGAAGTCGTGGTATTTTGTTGCCCGTTTCATTATTAGTCTTTGTATTTTCCGCCTACTTTACTTTTTTGTAAAATAAGAGTCACTTCTGTTTCAATATTGATCATTTCTGGCGCCACATGCTTGTCTCTAGACTCTATTCCGTACTACGATTTCGAAGTACAAGCACGACTATTGTTTTTTTCAGATAAATCAAATCCATACGGTATTTTACTACCAGTATGCATATGCCTCTTTTTATGTAGCCGAAGTGTGTGCACTTATTTGGGCTTTCACTTTTTCTTTTGGGAAGTGGATTTGTTTTGCTTTTTCCCACTTCAGAATTTTCCCTCTTCAATGAATCATATTTAATTTAAGAGTTCGACGCCGCCCTGGTACCTTGTGGATTTCATAGAGAGTGTTATAAATTAAGGACACCAAATCGAATACTCGAAGTATCTTTATCAAGTCTTGTGCCGATAACCCTGACCAATCCTCATCATACTGTTCTTGAACTCTCAGTTTTTACTACAAGAATAAGTAAGGGAGATGCATTCCGTCGCTTCAAATACGGCAGGATTGAGTCAACGTAGCCGTGGTTCTAGTACTTCAACAACATGTTCATTGTTAACTGTCGTTCTTTGCTGCCTCATAGGCTTCTCGTTAATAGCAAAGACTGTAAATACACATTCAATTAC
>Ga0115552_1000432_pt1 | contig 23734 bp, 19 predicted proteins | sample COGITO_mtgs_1103_3_FD_87178 | JGI IMG/M metagenome (GOLD analysis project Ga0115552, IMG submission 87178) | Pelagic marine microbial communities from North Sea - COGITO_mtgs_110328 | ecosystem: Environmental > Aquatic > Marine > Epipelagic | place: Germany:Helgoland, sampling site Kabeltonne...
AAGGAAGAAAAAAAAGAATTTAAAACAATTAAAATACCAACAAAAATTTGCCTTAGAGAATCCTCTATGAGGACAAAAACTTAATATTACGCTGTAATCCTGCAAATTTTGCACGCTTTACTGCGCTTTTTTGAAATACTCTTTTAAAAGTCTCTTCCGTCAATTCACGCCAATCTCTGGAACTCAACTCCAACAACTCTTTTTTAGGGATAAAATCAATCTCTTGGTGTGGAGTAGCAAATCGATTCCAAGGACACACTGTTTGACAGATATCACATCCAAAAGCCCAACCTTCCATTTTGCCTTTGAAAGTCTCAGGAATCGCTTCTTTTAGCTCAATAGTGGCGTATGAGATACATTTACTTCCATCGATCTGATAAGGAGCTGTGAGAGCTTCGGTAGGACAGGCATCAATACAGGCAGTGCAACTTCCACAATGATCCGCTACTGGAAGATCATATTCCAACTCAAGATCAATAATAAGTTCTGCAATAAAGAAAAAAGAACCCACTTGTTTAGAAATTAAATTTGTGTTTTTACCCACCCATCCTAAACCAGCACGACTTGCCCAAGCCTTGTCCATTACAGGGGCAGAATCCACAAATACGCGACCATCCACTTCTCCAATCTCTTCTTTTAAATAGATCATCAATTGAGTCAATTTATCTTTAATTACGTTATGGTAATCTTGTCCATAAGCATACGAAGCTATTTTAGGAGCCTTAGGATCGATTTGTTTTTCATCACTATAATAATTCAACAATAAGGACACTACGCTTTTTGCTCCAGGAACCAGAACCGTTGGATCAAGGCGCTTATCAAAATGGTTTTCCATATAAACCATATTGCCATGCCTTCCTTCTTGTAGCCACTGCTCTAATTTAGGTGCTTCTTTTTCTAAAAAACCTGCTTTTGCAATTCCACAAGATAGAAATCCTAAGTCTTTAGCTTTACTTTTTATAATTTCGGAATAGTGCGCTTTTCGATTGAGCATTAGTAGAGAAGCTATTAAAACAAACCGCCTTGGTTTCCTTTGATTCTCCCCAAATGCTTGTAGGCTAATTCCGTTACTTCGCGACCCCGAGGTGTTCGAACTATAAAACCTTGTTGGATTAAAAAGGGTTCATACACTTCTTCAATGGTCTCTCCATTTTCAGAGACGGCAGTCGCTAAGGTTGTAATTCCAACGGGACCCCCTTTAAACTTATCTATTAGAGTAGTCAAAATTTTATTGTCCATTTCATCCAAACCATGAGTATCCACTTGCAATGCTTTTAAGGCATATTGGGTAATCTTCATGTCGATCGTTCCGTCTCCTTTAATCTGTGCAAAATCTCGAACACGTCGCAAGAGTGCATTTGAAATTCTAGGGGTGCCTCTACTCCTTCCAGCAATTTCTATAGCTGCTTCTTGAGCTATCGGGACATTAAGGATTTCTGAACTTCGTTCCACAATGGTGGAAAGTAATTCTGTAGAATAATATTCTAAACGATTACTAATCCCAAAACGAGCACGCATAGGTGCTGTCAAAAGACCAGAACGAGTGGTTGCTCCCACCAAGGTAAAAGGCTCTAAATTGATCTGAACCGTTCGTGCATTGGGACCTGACTCGATCATAATATCAATTTTATAATCTTCCATAGCAGAGTACAAATATTCCTCTACAATAGGACTAAGGCGATGGATCTCATCAATAAATAAAATATCTCTAGGCTGAAGATTGGTCAACAACCCAGCTAAATCTCCTGGCTTATCCAAAACTGGTCCAGAAGTAAGTTTGATACCTACTTGTAATTCGTTTGCTAATATATGAGCTAGGGTGGTTTTTCCTAGTCCTGGAGGGCCATGAAACAAGGTGTGATCTAGCGCCTCATCTCTTTGCTTTGCTGCTTGAACAAAGACTTTTAAGTTTTCTAGAATTGCATCTTGCCCAGCAAAATCACCAAAACTTAATGGCCGTAAAGCACGGTCAATGTCTTGCTCTTCAGGAGTGAAATTTTCGTTAGTGGGATCAAGATTTTCATTCATTATTTCAAAGATACTTCATTCTTAGGAAAAATTGAGTGTTACTTGAACAGGTGTCGCTTGTGAAAAAAAATATCCAAAAAAAAAGCCTTATTAACTGAAGTGAATAAGGCTCTGTAATTTTTCAAAGGTTGTTAATGCTGTAACTCCTGTTCCCCTTCTTTTAGAGGTATATGCTGTGGAATGAAGTCTTCCTCAAAACCAGGTTTTGAATAATCATAAGCCCACCGGTGAACGTGAGGAATTTCTCCAGGCCAGTTTCCATGCATATGCTCAACTGGAGCAGTCCATTCTAAAGTGTTAGATTTCCATGGATTCAATTCTGTTTCTTTACCATAGAACATGCTATGAATAAAGTTGTATAAAAACACTAACTGGGCAGCTCCCGCCACTAAAGCAAATACTGTAATCAATACATTTATATCTGCTAAATCATCAAAATAGGGAAACGCTGTGTTTGTATAATATCTACGTGGAAGTCCTGCCATTCCAATAAAGTGCATTGGGAAAAATACGCCGTAAGCACAAATAGCGGTTACCCAAAAATGGAAGTAGCCTAAATTTTTATTCATCATCCGCCCGTACATTTTAGGGAACCAGTGATATACTCCTGCAAACAGACCGTATAAAGCAGAAATACCCATCACTAAGTGGAAGTGTGCCACAACAAAATAAGTATCATGTACATTAATGTCCAGGGTACTATCCCCAAGGATAATTCCTGTTAAACCTCCTGTAATGAATGTAGAAACCAAACCAATAGAAAACAGCATCGCAGGATTCAATTGTAGATTACCTTTCCACAAGGTAGTGATGTAGTTAAATGCTTTCACTGCTGAAGGAATTGCAATCAGTAAGGTTGTAAAGGTAAATACGGAACCTAAGAAAGGATTCATTCCTGAAATAAACATGTGATGTCCCCATACGATGGTAGACAAAAATGCAATCGCCAAAATAGATGCAACCATCGCTCGGTATCCGAAAATAGGTTTACGTGCATTTGTCGCAATAATTTCAGAAGTAATTCCTAAAGCTGGAAGCAATACAATATAAACCTCAGGGTGCCCTAAGAACCAAAATAAATGCTCATATAATACTGGGGATCCCCCTTGATAATGCAAAACCTCTCCTTGTATAAATATATCTGAAAGGAAGAATGAAGTACCAAAACTTCTGTCCATAATCAAAAGTAAAGCTGCAGACAATAAAACTGGGAAGGAAACCACACCAATAATTGCTGTTACAAAAAATGCCCAAATGGTTAGAGGTAAACGAGTCATACTCATTCCCTTCGTTCTAAGATTGATTACCGTTACAATATAATTCAATGAACCCAATAAAGAAGAGGCAATAAAAATAGCCATAGAAACAAGCCATAACGTCATACCAGTTCCCGAACCAGGCTGGGCTTGAGGCAAGGCGCTAAGGGGTGGATAAATGGTCCATCCTGCAGCTGCAGGTCCAGCCTCAACAAAAAGAGAAATAACCATAATCACACTAGACATAAAGAACATCCAATAGGAGATCATATTTAAAAGCCCTGATGCCATATCTCGTGCTCCAATTTGTAATGGAATAAGTAAGTTACTAAAAGTACCACTCAGACCAGCAGTCAAAACAAAGAACACCATGATAGTACCGTGAATAGTAACCAAAGCCAAATAAACATTAGGGTCCATAACCCCGTCAGGAGCCCATTTACCTAAAAGAACTTCAAAAATACCAAAAGGTTGTTCAGGCCAAGCCAATTGTAATCGGAATAAAAGGGACATTGCAATTCCAATAATTCCCATGAACAAACCTGTAATCAAATATTGCTTTGAGATCATTTTATGATCTTGGCTAAAAATATATTTTGTTACAAAGGTTTCTTTATGATGATGCCCGTGATCCTCTTCGTGTTCTTGCGCTGCTACTGTTGACATATCTGTAATTTTAAATTTAATCTATTGAATAACTTCTGCAAAGGTTTGTTGCTCAGTCATCCATTTTTCATAATCTTTTTCTGATTCTACTATAATTTTCATCTGCATGTTATAGTGTGATGCTCCACATATTTTATTACAAAGTAAAAGGTAATCAAACTCATAAGGATCCAATGCAGAATCACCACTCGCGATCAATTCTTGACTTTTCTGAGATCTAATCTTATTAATTTTCTTAACCTTGGCAATCATATCTGGATTTTGACGCATTTCTTCAGTAGTTGTTTTGGGAGTGAATGCAAATTCAGTAATCATACCCGGAACACAATTCATCTGTGCCCTAAAGTGAGGCATATAGGCAGAGTGAAGAACATCCTGAGAACGCATTTTAAATATCACTTCTCTACCAACTGGCAAATGCAATTCTTGAACGACTACATCATCAAATCCATTTGGATCAGTAGCATCAATACCAACCAGGTTTTTTCCGTCAAAATCTTGTAAAAAACGAACATTAGCATCACCTAAAACACCATCTTCACCAGCATAACGAGCTTTCCAATTAAATTGCTGTGCATACAACTCAACAACTAGTGCCTCGTCGTTTTCTTCAACGGTCATAATATCTGTCCAGGTATAAAGACCATACAAAATAAGTCCTGCTAAAGTAATCACAGGAATGATGGTCCAAATCATTTCTAGTTTATCATTATCAGCGTAGAATAATGCTTTCTTTCCTTTCTCACCACGGTATTTATAAGAAAAATAATGCAGTAAGGCCTGAGTTATTGTTTGTACAAAAAAGATAAGTGCAAAAGAAATCCACATTAATTGATCGTAATCACCTCCGTGTTCTGAGGCTGCTTCAGGTAATAAAACATCACTATACGCCCAAAATGAGTAGAGTGTTAAAACATAAATGAAGATTAAGAAAGCAAACATCAGCTTTCCATTCAAGTCGTTATCCTTGTCATTTGCCACTTGTGTATTTACTTTCTTTTCTTGAGAAAGCTCAAATATCTTTGTGATTTGCCATAGCGCAATAGCGATTAAAACAAGAACAGAAAATATCAATAAAACATTCATTTATCTTTTCGATTAAATTTTTTAATAATGAAAACGTTCACTTTCACCCATGTAAGGATCACCCTTAGCTAACAATGGTGCTTTTGTTAATTCTTTAAATACTACAAATATGAAGAGTCCAAGGAAGAATAAAAACCCTCCTATTTCAGCGGCTCCAATAAACCATTGATCACCAACAGCTGAGGGCATAATCATATTAAATACATCCATATAATGACCCAAAATGATTACAATTCCTGCCATTACAATAAAATAATTGATTCGTTTATAATCACTATTCATTAAGATCAAAAGTGGGAAAATGAAATTCATCACCACCATACCGAAAAAAGGTAGGTTATAGTCCTCAATACGTGTCATGAAATAGGTAACTTCCTCAGGAATATTAGAATACCAGATGAGCATGAATTGTGAAAACCATAAATAAGTCCAAAAAACACTAATCCCAAACATAAACTTACCTAAATCGTGAATATGAGAATCATTTACAAATTCTAAATATCCTTTTGATTTAAGATAAATGGTAACTAAGGCAATAGCTGTAATCCCTGACACAAACATGCTAGCAAATACATACCATCCAAACAATGTACTAAACCAATGAGGGTCAATGGACATAATCCAATCCCAGGACATGATCGATTCAGTTACGATATAGAAAACTAAAAAAGCAGCTGAAATTCTAAAATTCTTTTTATGATTTGATATGTCATTTGCTTCATCTTGAGCCAATGAAAATTTTCTTGAAAAATAACGATATAAAGACCATCCTGTTAAAAAGAAAACAGCACGAGACAAGAAAAAAGGAAGGTTTAAAAATCCTGTTTTTCCAGCAATTAATTTATCGTGTGCAACAACCTCTGGATCCATCCATATAAACAAGTGGTTGAAGTGCATTCCAGACAAGGCTAAAATTACAATTACTATGATACCTCCAGGAAGAAGATATCCTGTGATCCCTTCCATAACTCTATAAAGTACTGGCGACCAACCTGCTTGAGCCGCACGTTGAATTCCATAAAAAGCCAACACGCCTAGCGAAATCATAAAGAAGAAGAAAGCAGCTACATAAAGCGCAGCCCAAGGTTTATTACTCAGCTGATGAAAAAGATGCTCGTCGTGACTTGTGTCGTGACCCTCTTCGTGTGAAGTGGTTCCATGCTCTTCTGAAGATGTCTCGTGGCTTTCTGAAATTGCATGCGAAGTTTCCTCCCCATGACTATCAGCTGGAGCAGCATCATGTGATTCTCCATGCCCATCTCCATGACTTGAAGCAACCATAGCTTTTGCTTCTTCAATAGTAGATGGAGCTGTTATAAAACCATATGCAAGACCTAGGAAACCAATCACCATAAAAGCGATTGCTAAATTTCTAAGTTTATTTGGAAAGGTATACATCATTCGATTTCCTTAATATTATTTAACAAGCTTACTTCTTAATTCCATTACATGCTGAGCAATTTCCCAACGCTCTTCTGCATTGACTTGACCCGCATGTGATCCCATAGCATTTTTACCATACATCAATACGTGGTAAATACTACCTGGGGTAATTTCTCTGTCTGCATAACTAGGAACTCCTAAAAACTTTTCTCTGGTCATCAGAATTCCTTGTCCATCACCTTTATTGCCGTGACAAACCGCACAATAAATACCGTACAGCTCTTTCCCATTCGCTTTATGAGCTTCAGAATTTTCAATAGAAGAATTTAAATTTGCTTTTGCATCTTCATATCCTTCGTTTGTGTCAGGGTAATCATAAGGTTCCCAACCTCTTGCAATAGATCCCTCTACAGGAACCTGTGCTTCAATACCATTCGCAAATGCATCTGAATCTGCGTAGGTTTCATAACCAATAGGCTCGTACATATTAGGAAAATATTGGTAATTCGGACGTGAATTGTCTGAACACGATTGGATTCCAAATACAAGAATCAGTAACGCGATAAGGCCTTTATAATTCATCTATTCTGGCTTTTCTGTAATTGATACATCTATTGCACCTGACTTTTTCAAAAGGGCTGTAAGCGCTTTCTCATTGTCATGAAGTTCAATTTCTACTAAAAATTTATCATCCGTTGTTAACGGGTTAGGGTTTTCTGCCTTTTTGAAGGGCCATAATTTACTTCTCATATAAAAAGTAATCACCATTAAATGAGCTGCAAAAAACACAGTCAATTCAAACATAATAGGAACAAAAGCAGGCATGTTTTCCAAATAAGAAAAACTGGGCTTACCTCCAATATTTTGTGGCCAATCATCGATCATGATGAAATTCATCATAGCTACAGCAACACACAAGCCAATACACCCATAAATAAATGCCATAATAGCAATTCGGGTATCCTCAAGACCAAGTGCCTTGTCTAGACCGTGAACAGGAAAAGGAGTATATACCTCTTCTATATGATGTTTTTCTGAACGAATGGTTTTGACGGCGCTTAAAAGCACATCGTCGTCATCGTAAAGTGCGTGGACTACTTTATTACTCATGATTACCGTCTCTTAATTTTTTATACTTCTCTCCAGAAGATTTCAATATTGTTTTTACCTCTGCCTGAGCAATTACAGGGAAGGTTCTTGCGTATAACAAAAATAACACGAAGAAAAATCCAATCGTACCGATGAATATTCCAATATCCACAAAAGTGGGCGAGAACATAGTCCATGATGAGGGAAGATAATCTCTGTGAAGTGATGTTACAATAATTACAAAACGTTCAAACCACATTCCAATGTTTACAACAATAGATATTATGAAAGAGAACATAATACTGGTTCGTAGTTTTTTAAACCACATAAACTGTGGCGAAAATACATTACAAGTCATCATCGACCAGTAGGCCCACCAGTAGGGACCAGTTGCTCTATTTAAAAAGGCATATTGTTCGTATTCTACTCCAGAATACCAGGCTATGAATAGTTCGGTTATATAAGCCACACCCACAATAGAACCTGTAATCATGATTACAATATTCATCAATTCAATATGTTGAACGGTGATGTAGTTTTCTAAATTTGATACTTTTCGCATGATAATCAAAAGCGTATTTACCATGGCAAATCCAGAGAAAATAGCCCCTGCTACAAAGTAAGGAGGGAAAATGGTAGTATGCCATCCTGGAATTACTGAGGTTGCGAAATCAAAAGAGACAATGGTATGTACGGATAGTACTAAAGGGGTAGCCAAACCGGCTAACACCAAAGAAACTTCCTCAAAACGTTGCCAATCTTTCGCACGTCCTGTCCACCCAAAACTTAATAAGCTATATATTTTCTTTTGAAAAGGCATTACAGCACGGTCACGGATCATAGCGAAATCAGGTAACAATCCAGTCCACCAAAAAACTAACGAAACCGATAGATAAGTTGATATTGCGAAAACATCCCACAACAAAGGTGAATTAAAGTTTACCCATAAAGATCCAAATCCATTTGGAATAGGTAATACCCAATAAGCCAACCAGGGTCTACCCATGTGAATAATTGGGAACAGTCCTGCTTGGATCACAGAAAAGATAGTCATTGCCTCCGCAGAACGGTTGATGGCCATACGCCATTTTTGTCTAAATAAAAGAAGAACCGCAGAAATAAGTGTTCCTGCATGTCCAATTCCTACCCACCATACAAAGTTGGTAATATCCCAAGCCCAACCTACAGTCTTGTTCAATCCCCAAGTTCCAATCCCAGTTGAGATGGTGTAAATAATACAACCCACTCCCCAAAGAAAAGCAGTAAGTGCAATTCCAAAAACAATCCACCACTGCTTGTTTGCTGTTCCTTCAACAGGAGCTGCTACGTCCACAGTTACATCATGGTAAGACTTATCTCCCGTGACGAGTGGTTTTCTAATGGGTGCTTCGTAATGCGATGCCATACGGTCTATTTTTCTATACTAATTATACCTCGTCGGTATTTCTAACTTTAACATGATACATTACATTGGGTTTTGTACCCACGCTCTCTAACAAATGATACATGCGATCATCCTCGTGTAATGCTGCTACTTTACTTTCTTTATCATTGATATCACCAAAAACCATTGCACCAGTAGTACATGCATTCGAACAAGCGGTTTGGAATGTACCATCTTTAATTTCTTCTCCTTTTAGTTTGGCGTCAAGAATCGTCTTTTGTGTCATTTGAATACACATAGAGCATTTTTCCATAACTCCACGTGAACGAACTACTACATCAGGATTCAATACCATTCGCCCTAAGTCATTATTCATGTGATAATCAAACTCATCATTTTTATTGTACAAGAACCAGTTGAAACGACGTACTTTATAAGGACAGTTATTTGCACAGTAACGGGTTCCAACACATCGGTTGTAAGCCATATGATTTTGACCTTGTCTTCCATGTGATGATGCCGCAACAGGACAAACAGTTTCACAAGGGGCATGGTTACAATGCTGACACATAACTGGTTGGAAAGCAATCTGCGGATTTGCAGAGGCTTGCTCCATTTCACCAAAAGTACTTAAAGAGTCCCCAATTCCAGAAATTGCATCTTTCGTTTGGTTATCTCCTTCAAAACTTGTTGCAGAAGAATAGTACCGGTCAATACGCAACCAGTGCATATCGCGTGACTTACGTACCTCCGCTTTTCCAACAACAGGAACGTTATTTTCAGCATGACATGCAACAACACAAGCGCCACATCCCGTACATGAATTCAAATCAATTGACAAGTTGAAATGATGACCAATACTTCGATCAAACTCTTGCCACATATCAACTTCAGGTGAAGTGACATCAAATTCAATATGGTTTTTTGAAACCTGAGGGGTTGCATTCCAATACTTTTTGTCTTTTGTGTTAAATACCTCAAGAGTAGTTTCTTTTACAATGTCTCCACGTCCCATTAGGGTATTGTGTAACTGAACACATGCGAACTCATGTTCTCCACTTGCAACTTGAATTTGAACTGCTTGAGTTTTTTGAGAACCTTCATATAATCCAAAGGCATTTACTCCGGTTTGCATTTCGGGTTTTAGCCCCATACGTTCACCATATCCAAAAGATAAGCCAACGGTTCCCTTTGCTTGACCTGGCTGAACAATAACAGGAACTTTAATCGTTTTTGAACCTACAGTAACATTAGCATAACTTCCGTTCAATGCACCATTAGCAGTATTTGTGTTTACTAAACCTAATCTGTTGGCATCAGCCATAGAAATGGTTAAATAATTATCCCAACTCACGCGTGTGATAGGGTCTGGAAATTCTTGTAGCCAAGGATTATTTGCTTGTTGCCCGTCTCCCATACCTGTCTTGGTATATAAAACCAGACTCATTTCTGGGGAGGTTGCGCTACGAAGAGAGGCTGTATTCAATCCTGAAAAATCAGCTGTAATATTTTCTATAGATGAGTCAGTAGAGAAGTAACCATCATGTAAGGCTTTACTCCAAGAACTTGAACCTAAAATTGATTCGTTCCAGTGCGCCTTGATTACATCATAGTACTTTGTGTTCTGACCCGACAATTTCAACAAGACATCTTGAAATTGTTGTGTGTCAAATAAAGGTCGAATGGTGGGTTGTGCAAGTGCAAAATGTCCCGCTTTCATTTCATAATCTCCCCATGACTCAAGGTAATGTGGAGTCGCCGCAACAAATTGAGAAGCGGCAGCAGTTTCATCTTTTTTAGAAGCAAAAGCTAAAGAAAATTCTAATTTTTTTATTCCTTCTGCCAAAGCTTCACCATTTGCTGTCGTAAAAATTGGATTCACTCCAATGGTAATTAAACCTTTAACTGCACCACTTTGAATATCAGCAAAAGCTTTATGAGCTGCAACCGTATTTCCTTGACGAATTAGCTTAGGGCTTTCCGGCTGGAAAGCATTACTTTTTAGCAGTGTATTGATCGCTAAAACTATACTCTGAGCCGTTTCATCTTCAATTCCAGTTATAATTACTCCATCAGGACCAGCAGCCTTAAGCTCACTTACAGCTTTATCTGCAGCTTCTTTCAACGTAGCGGATAAAGTACCACTAGACGAAGAACCTATTAGACTATCATATATATAGGCTAAAATATTTTTTTGCTCTCCTGGTGAACAAGGAACTCGATGATCTGCATTTGCCCCTGATAAGGACATGTTTGATTCAAACTGAGCATGCCAAAGCATTTCCGCTTTGCCATGATGTTTATGTGGAACCTTTGAAGCAGCATAGCCTTTAGCATAGCCACCTCCTTGCCAGTCACCCAGAAAATCTGCGTCAATAGCAATCAAGGTTTTAGCTTTAGAAAAATCATAGTCCGCTAGACCTCTAATTCCGTAATGTTTTTCATAAGCATTGAGCGCATCATCTGATGAGATAGCATCATATATTACATGCTTTACATTTGGAAAAGCAGTAACAAAATCACCTATAATTTTGTGTGAAGTTGGACTTGCTAATGTTGGAGTTATTAAAACAACTTCTTTATTTGTAGCTGCTAACGCTTTCAACATAGCGCCTGTCTGTAAGTAGAAATTATCCCAACTTACTTCATCGCCATTTGCTTCAGGTCCTTGAAGACGCATCGTGTCATAAAGTGATAAAACAGAAGCATGAATACGTGCATTTGCGATACCTAATGTAGGAGCCTCTGAATTACTCTCTACTTTAATTGGTCTTCCTTCTCTTGTTTTAATTAAAATACTTCCAAAGTCAAAACCGTCTGCAATTGTTGTTGCATAATAATTTGCTATACCTGGCCTTATCTGTTCGGGCTGAACAACATAAGGAACGGACTTAATGACAGGTCCTTCACAGGCTGCAAGTGTAGCAGCTGCTGTACTAAACCCAACATATTTCAAAAAATCACGTCGTGAGGTACTACTTTCTTCTAGCGTTTTTTCATCGCTTAAAAAATCTTCTGGAAGTTTAGAAACAAACTCATTTTGTTCCAACTTTTTAACTGCTACATTCTCAGGGTCGAGTTGATCAATGTTTTTCCAGTATGTCTTATTTGATGCCATAAATCTTTCTTGATCGCCTTTTAATAGTGACATTTTCCACATTCTAAGCCACCCATCTGAGCAACTGTTAATTTTTCTACTCCGTATTTCTTCGAAAGAGACTCATGAATTTTAGCATAATATTCATTGCTTTCAACTTTCACATTTGTTTCTCTATGGCAATTAATACACCATCCCATAGTCAACGGTGAATATTGGTACATAATCTCCATTTCCTCAACAGGTCCATGGCATTTTTGACATGCAATTTCTCCAACTTCTACATGCTGCGCATGGTTGAAATAAACGAAATCGGGTAAGTTGTGAATGCGTACCCATTTTACTGGCTGTGTTTCTCCTGTATAAGCTTGATTGGTTTCATCCCAACCTACAGCGGCATATAACTTTTTAATTTCTTTGGTATAAAAGTCTTTTGTGTAACCATTTTCTAAATCTTCCTCACCATTGTATTCTGCGATGTTCCTGTGACAGTTCATACATACATTCAGAGAAGGTATCCCCGAATGTTTGGAAACACGCGCTGAGGAATGACAATACTTACATTCTATTTGATTTGCTCCAGCATGGATCTTGTGAGAGTAATGAATCGGTTGAACAGGCATATAACCTTGATCAACTCCAACTTGCATAAAAAATCCATATATGAAATAAGCACTACTCAAAAGAAGTAGAATAACGCTAATCATAACCAAAAATTGATTTTGAACAAATGCTAACCAGATAGGTGTTCTTTTAGGTTTAGCTGGAGGCGTTATGTCAACTCCACTGGCAGCTGCAATACGAATTAAGGTTTTTTGAACCAAAAACAACATCACAACAAGAACTAAAAAAACTAGTGATAAAGCTGCTAGAATAAGGGTGTTGCTTATTCCAGAGGAAGCTTGTACAGGTTGAGCAGACGCTCCTGCTGCTGCAACAGGTGCAGGTGGGGTGTAATCCGTGTACGCTATAATGTTATCAATGTCAGTAGTAGATAACTGAGGGAAGGAGGTCATCACAGAACCATTGTATTCTTCATAAATAGCAACAGCTTGTGCATCACCTGATTTAACCATAGCAGTACTATTTTTAATCCAGCTGTACAACCACTCTTTATCGTATTTTGCAGAAACCCCTTTTAATGCAGGCCCTACAGCACGCTTATTGATTTTGTGACAGGCGGCACAATTTGCATTAAATAGTTTTTTTCCCGCTTGAATTGCTGCATCATCTTGTGCAACAGTGTTAAAAGAGGTCAAAAGACTTAATAAAAACAATAAAGGGAAAACGAAGGATTTGTTACATCTATTGATGCTAATCCTAATTGCAGTAATTGTATTGTGCTCCAAAATTTTTTTCTAAAATCCACGACAAAAATAAGTCATAGAGTCCTTTTTTAATACTTTAGAAAATAAGATTTTTATAATTTATAATTATTCTAAATAAGGATTTAGATTTGTTAAATTATAGTGTTCTAAAAATAATTTTTTGTTTTTTTGTGTTATGAAAAAAGTAGCTTGTAAATCCCTTTATTTATTGTTTTTTCTTGTGATTGGTTTTTTATCTCATGCACAAAAAGGAGAAATCAACATTAAACAAGATCCTAAAATAGACAGCTTGTTAAACAAAAAAATTGAATTGGATCGGGAGCGCTATTCTAAAGAGTATTATACGCTACAATTGTATTATGGAAATTTAGATCAAGCGAATGAAATTCTAAAAATTTCAAAAGAAAAATTTCCAAATATATCGGCTGAATTAAGTTTTGAAACCCCTAACTATAAAATACATGCAGGGCGTTTCAAAGACAAAATTAAAGGTTTAAAAACCCTTGACACACTTAAGCGAACTTTTCCTGCCGCTTTTCTTTTAGTAAAGAGAATGCCTTAGAGAGACTTTTTAACCGCTATTTCTTGGAATCCTTCAATCACATCATCAATCTTGATGTCGTTGTAATTTTTGATTTGAAGACCACAGTCATACCCTTTAGCAACTTCTTTAGCATCATCCTTAAATCGTTTCAATGAAATAAGCGAGCCTGTATGAATAACTACTCCTTCTCTAATGATTCGAATTCCAGAATTCCTTAGAATTTTACCAGTAGTAACCATACAGCCAGCAATGGTTCCAATTTTAGAAATCTTGAAAGTTTCACGTATTTGAGCAGTACCTGTAATTTCTTCACGCATTTCTGGAGAGAGCATTCCTTCCATTGCGTCTTTAATATCATTGATCGCATCATAAATAATAGAGTATGACCGAATATCGATTTCTTCTTTATCGGCTATGGTTCTTGCATTACCCATTGGGCGAACATTAAACCCAATAACGATGGCATCTGAGGCCGAAGCTAAAAGAACATCGGATTCCGTAATTGCTCCCACTCCTTTATGGATAATATTTATTTCGATTTCGCTAGTAGAAAGTTTTTGCAAAGAATCGGTCAAAGCTTCAACAGATCCGTCTACATCTCCTTTTAGGATTATGTTTAATTCTTTGAAATCACCAAGTGCAATCCTCCTACCGATTTCATCAAGTGTAATATGTCGCTGAGTTCTAACGCTTTGCTCACGAATCAATTGAGTTCTTTTTGCAGCGATTTGTTTTGCTTCTTTTTCGTCTTCTAAAATCATGAAGGTATCCCCTGCTTGTGGGGCTCCATCTAATCCTAAAACAGAAACTGGAGTTGCAGGAGTTGCTTCCGTAAGGCTTACACCTCGTTCGTTAACAATCGCTTTTACCTTACCGCTGTGTTTACCAGCAAGCATGTAGTCTCCCATTTTAAGGGTTCCATTTTGAACTAATACAGTTGAAACATATCCACGCCCCTTATCTAAAAACGCTTCAACTACTGTTCCTCGTGACTTTCTTGAAGGATTTGCTTTTAACTCGAGGAGCTCTGCTTCTAACAATACTTTTTCCAGAAGCTCATTGACTCCCGTTCCTTTGAGTGCAGAAACATCGTGAGATTGAATTTTACCTCCCCATTCTTCTACCATCAAATTCATACCCGCGAGGGCTTCTTTAATTTTTTCAGGATTAGCATTAGGTTTGTCTATCTTATTTATAGCAAAAATGATAGGAACACCTGCTGCTTGTGCATGGCTAATAGCTTCTTTTGTTTGCGGCATAATATCATCATCAGCTGCTACAACAATAATTGCAATATCCGTTACTTGAGCCCCACGAGCACGCATGGCTGTAAAGGCTTCGTGTCCAGGAGTATCTAAAAAAGTGATTTTCTGACCCTTTTCTAATGTTACTCCATATGCACCAATGTGCTGTGTTATTCCACCAGATTCTCCAGCAATTACATTTTCTTCTCTAATATAATCAAGCAAGGATGTTTTTCCATGATCTACGTGTCCCATTACGGTAACAATAGGTGCACGAGGCATTAGATCTTCTTCAGAATCAACCTCATCAATAATATTATCCTCTAAATCTGCTTTCTCGAAAGAAACATCATAGCCGAATTCATCCGCCACAATACTAAGAGTTTCTGCATCTAAACGTTGGTTCATGGTTACCATGATTCCAAGACTCATACAGGCTGAAATGATTTCAGTAGAACTAATGTCCATCATCGTTGCAACTTCGCCAACAGTAATAAACTCAGTTACTTTAAGCAGCTTACTGTCTGCCTCCATCTGTGCCATTTCCTCTTCAGACTTCTGACGGTGTTGTACACGTTTATCTCGGCGGTATTTGGCTCCTTTAGATTTATTAGACTTGCCTTGAAGTTTTTCAAGAGTCTCTCTAATTTGTTTTTGAACTTCTTCCTCTGAAGGCTCTTCTTTTTTAACAACTTCTTGCCTTGGACCTCTATTATTATTTCGCTTTCCGGCGTTATTTCTATTTGTGGCATTATTTCCACCACCTGGATTTGGAGATGGCTTTACATCTTTACTTATGCGTTTTCGCTTTCTTTTACGGGCATCCTCAACCGTTTTCTCTTTCTTATTTACTTCGTCCAAATTAATAGTCTGACCTGTTTTCTTGGGGCCTGACAATTTTTGGTACTGTGTCTTAAGTGTCTCATTTTCTGGCTCACCTTCTACAGTTGGAGGAATAGTAACTTCTGGAGCCGCTACTTTTTCCGGAACTTCAACCACTGCAGGAGAAACAACTAGTGGAGTATCCTCCTGCTCTGTAGTAGTTTCCAGAGGGATATCCTCTTTCACCTCTGTTACGATTGCTTCCGTTTTAACTTCAGCTACAACAGGGGGTTCTGCCTCTTTTGGTGTTTCTTTTTTAACATCTTTTTTCTTACCACTTACCAAGTCAAGATCAATCTTACCAAGTGTTTTTGGTTTTTCAACAGCTACACGATTCGACTTTAAGATTTCTCTTTTAGCGATTTGCTCTAAACGGTCTTGTTCTTTTTTCTCTTGAATAACACGCAAGTCTTCTTTCTCTTTACGCTTTTCTTCACTCACCTCATGAGATGCATCTTTTTTAGATTTGTCCGTTACGAATTCATCCAAAAGAGTGTCATACAATTCTGTGGTGATTTTTGTGGTTGGACGTGCTTCAACATCCATACCTTTTTGAGCTAGAAATTCGACAGCACGATCTAAGGAAATATTTAATTCCCTTAAAACTTTGTTAAGTCGAATACTCGGTTGGTCAGCCATATATTAATTTCTATTTGCAAAAATAACAATTATTTTTGCAGTCTATTCTTCAAATTCTTCTTTAAGGATTTTAAGGACATCATCAACAGTCTCTTCTTCAAGGTCTGTTCGCTTAATTAAATCTGCCTTTTCTAATTCCAAAATGCTTTTGGCGGTATCTAAACCTACCTTTTTAAACTCCTCAATGATCCATCCTTCTATCTCATCGCTGAATTCTTTCAATTCAATATCTTCCTCTACTCCTTCTCTGAAGACATCTATTTCATAGCCGGTTAGTTTACCTGCCAATCGAATATTTGCCCCTCCTTTACCAATTGCTTTGGATACCTCTTCAGGGTTTAAGAAAACTTCAACTCTTTTAGTTTCTTCGTTAATTTTTAAAGAATTTACTTTTGCCGGACTCAGTGCACGTGCAATAAACAATTGTAAATTATTGGTGTAATTGATAACATCAATGTTTTCATTCCCAAGTTCTCTAACAATTCCATGAATTCGGGAACCTTTCATTCCAACACAAGCTCCTACGGGATCGATTCTATCGTCATAAGAGTCTACGGCAACTTTGGCTTTTTCGCCAGGAATTCTCACTGCTTTCTTTATGGTAATTAGTCCGTCAAAAACCTCTGGAATTTCTTGTTCAATAATTTTTCTAAGAAAATCGGTGATGTCCTTGAAAGGATAATTCTTGGCTTATTTCCTCTTAACTCGACAGTTTCAATAATTCCTCTTATGTTATCTCCTTTTCTAAAAAAGTCGCTTGGAATTTGTCTGTCTTTGGGTAAAATAATTTCATTTCCATCATCATCAAGTAGAATAATCTCTCTACTCCTAATGTGATGAACTTCTGCTGTATACAGCTCCCCTTCTCGGTCTTTAAATTGCTTAAAAATAGTTGTACTATCGTGTTCGAAAATTTTAGCTACGAGATTTTGTCTTAGATATTGAATAGTTCTTCTACCCAAATCAACCAATTTGACTTCTTCGGAAACATCCTCACCTACTTCAAAATCAGGCTCAATCAAACGTGCCTCTTTAAGAGCAATCTCTTGATTAGGATCTTCTACCATACCATCTTCAACAACAACCCTGTTTCTCCAAATCTCTAAATCTCCTTTGTCTGGGTTAATAATGATATCAAAGTTTTCATCTGATCCAAATTTTCGTTTTAATGTATTTTTAAATACATCTTCTAAAATCACCATGAGGGTTACACGGTCAATTAATTTGTCATCTTTAAATTCTGAAAAAGAATCAATTAAGGCTAAATTTTCCATATTCAACTATTTTCTATTTGACGAGTACTTTCGCAATACTAATTTGATCATACGAAAGTGTTTTTTGTTTTGTTACTGTTACTTTTCCTTTACCTACTGGCTTTGCTTCTCTTTGCTTCCACTCTAAAGTAAATGCTTGATTATCTGCAGCGGTTAACGTTCCTTCTAGGGTACTGACTTCCATAGACTCCACCCTTAATTTCCGACCAATATTTTTTATGTATTGCCTACTATTCAAAAGTGGACTTCCCACTCCTGCAGAGGCAACTTCTAGAGAAAAATCATATTCCTCACGATCTAAATTATGTTCAATTGCTCTGCTGACATTCATACAATCTTTTAGAGTCACACCTTGATCACCATCTAATGTTATATGAATACTATTGTCACTTCCTATTTTTAAATCTATAAGAAATAAAGACTGGTCTTCCTCTAGGGCAGCTTCCAATAATGACTCAACTTTTGAACGAAAATTCATGCCAAAAAAAAAAGGGACTTATAGTCTCCTCTTACCTTATTAGTTCGATAATTTTGCCAAATATATAAATTTTACCGCAGTAAATGATGTTTAGCTATTGTTTTTTTACAAGGAGCACCTCAATTTCATCCTACTTATTTAAAAATTCAACTATCTGAGTTTTTAAAGGCGCTGAATTTTAATAAAATAATTACCTTGAGTTTTTTAATCAAAAAGGCATGAAAAAATTCATCTACTTAGTTGGTGGTATTATAGTACTTATTTTTCTTTTGTGGCTCTATCCGGAACCCATGCCGGAATATACTCCAAAACGTAATTACATCAATATGGAAGTCGAAATTCTGGAAGCATTCATTCTAGCCAAAGACAGCAGTGTAATTCAACTTCCAGAAGGGCATTTTTTATTTTCTCAATCCTTGAGTTTGGATGATAAAAAAAACATCACCATAAAAGGAATGGGAATGGACAAAACAATCCTTTCCTTCAAAGGTCAATTAAAAGGAGCTGAAGGTATTAAAGTGACGCAATGTAAAAATCTAATTATCGAAGATTTAGCAATTGAAGATGCTGCAGGAGATAACTTAAAAATAAGCGATTCCGATTCGGTCGTACTGAGACGAATTCGCTCCGCATGGACTGGGACTGTTTCTACAAAAAATGGAGCTTATGGTCTCTACCCAGTGCTATGTTCCAATTTGCTTATTGAAGAATGTGAAGCCATTGGAGCCTCAGATGCAGGAATCTATGTGGGACAATCTAAAAATGTGATTATTCGAAACAATAAAGCCTACTATAATGTGGCGGGCATTGAAAGTGAAAACAGCTCCAACGTTGAGATTTATGGCAACGAAGCCTACGAAAACACAACGGGTTTACTGATTTTTAATTTACCTCAACTCACCGTTTATGGAGAAAATATTCGAGCTTATGACAATCTAGTTAATAACAATAATATTCCAAATTTCGGTGTGAAAGGGTCTATTGTAAGTGCTGTCCCCAAGGGTACAGGGGTTGTAATAATGGCCACTAAAGATGTTGACTTTTCAAATAATACCATACGAAATCATAAAACTGCAAACCTTTCTGTCGTTAGCTATGAACTATTTGCTGCAGACGATGATCCAGAAAACACTACCCTTGAGGAGGAAGCAGAAAGTAGAGGAATAAGAAGTGTTGATTCTGAATATTTACATGATCTGGAATATAATGCTTACCCTCAAAATATTTCAATACATGAAAATACTTTTGAAAATAAATATAATTTTCCAACGCTTTCAAATGATTATGGGGTTTTAATGTTTCTAAAAAATAAAGTCACCATACCGGATATTGTATACGATGGGATTTTGCCAGAAAATGTTTTCAGTAAAAGTAATATGCACAAAATATGCCTTGACAATAATGGAGTCATCAATTTTGTGATGATGGATGCTGCAAACGATTTCAAAAATTTCTCCAATGATCAATCTCCATACAATTGTAAAATGAATTTGTAGCTTTGTGATTCATGGCCTTTATAAGATCTACTTTTTATTTTATTTTGCTCTTTTTCGGAAGTTGCTCTGAAACTCCTAATGTTGAAAAAGTACCCATTGCTAAACGCGTAGTTCCGAGGCAGTCTCTTCTCTCGCAAAAGACAAATGAAAAAAAGAAACTTTCTGAATATGAATTCTTCAAATCCCCTATAGCTGAATTAATTCCAAATGTTAACGTTTATTCTTATGACGTTAATACCCCTTTATTCTCTGACTATGCCTCCAAAAAAAGATTTGTGTTTTTACCCAAAGATTCACAAATGGAATTTAGTCAAATAGAAAATACTTTACTATTTGAGACAGGAAGTATTTTAATTAAAAACTTCTATTATCCCATTTCTAAAAACGAGGAAAGAATAATTGAAACTCGCTTATTAATCAAAGAAAAAGAGGGATGGAAACCTTTAAATTATATTTGGAATACAGAACAAACTGATGCTTCGCTAAACTATATTGGAGCAGACATAGAGGTGGAATGGATGAATAGTCATGAAGAAATTCAAAAAGTAAACTACAGTGTTCCCAATCAGAATCAATGTAAAAATTGTCATATTTCAGGTTCAGAAATTACTCCGATTGGATTGACTGTGTCTCAGTTAAACAGAAAAAATTCTTTATTATCTGCTAACAAAAATCAACTTGCTTTCTTTCATGAAGCTAACCTAATTAAAAACCTACCTGAAAAAAGCAATTGGTCAAAGCTTCCGGTATGGAATAATCCACTGACTGGAACTGTTGAAGAAAGGGCAAAAGCTTATTTAGATGCCAATTGTGCTTATTGCCATAGTCCAAAAGGAAGCGCAAAAAATTCTGGCTTGTATTTAAGTTATTCCGAAACCAACTCTAGATACCGAGGTGTTTACAAGCCTCCTATTGCGGCAGGTAAAGGATCAGGAGATTTGATCTATGATATTATCCCTGGAGATCCAGAACATTCTATTTTACTTTATCGAATGAAAAGTAAAGACCCTTCCATTCAAATGCCAGAATTAGGAAGGTCAATTGTTCATGAAGAAGGTGTATCCCTGATTGAGGAATACATTAAAAACTTAAAAATTAATTGAAATAATGATCTTCATTTATTCAATCAATCAATAAAGCATTTTCGTTTTACTTACTCCTAAAATATTCCTTAATTTTGGAGACTATGAAATTTGAAAAGCGCACTTCCGGCATTCGTTTTACCAAACATAATCCTAAGGTGCAAACTCCTTTTGAGCGTCTGTTTGAAATTTTTAAAGAATTAATTACCCATACTTCTGGAGATTTCGATGAAGCAATTGACTGGCTGCGTGAATTGGATAAAGAATATCATCTTACAACAGAAGACTATACCATTGATGATTTTATAGAAGAACTCAAAAATAAATCTTTTATAGAGCCTAAAAAAGGGGATGGAGGGAAAGGAGACGGTTTTGCATTAACTGCAAAAACCGAAAAATTACTCAGAGAACATGCCTTAAATCAAATTTTTGGACAATTAAAAAAAACAGGCTCTGGAAATCATAAGACAAGTAAAGCTGGACTAGGGCAGGATAATACGGGAGAGTTTAAAGCCTATCAATTTGGAGATGGTTTAGAAAAAATAGCAGTTACAGAAAGCATTAAAAATGCTCAGATTAGAGCAATGGGCAATGATTTTACCCTTCAAAATGACGATTTAGTAGTAGAAGATTCATTTTTCAAAACCCAAATGAGCACTGTATTAATGATTGACATAAGTCATAGTATGATACTTTATGGCGAAGATCGTATTACTCCAGCAAAGAAGGTTGCCATGGCTTTAGCCGAACTAATCACTACCCGCTACCCTAAAGACACCCTTGATATTTTAGTTTTTGGAAACGATGCACGCCCCATCGCGGTAAAAGATATTCCCTACTTGGAGGTAGGTCCTTATCATACGAATACAGTCGCTGGACTTGAACTAGCTATGGACATGCTCAGACGAAAAAAGAATACTAACAAACAAATTTTCATGATAACCGATGGAAAGCCCAGCTGCTTAAAACTTCCGGACGGTTCCTATTATAAAAACAGTGTAGGTCTTGACGAAACCATTGTAGAAAAATGTTACAACATGGCACAACAAGCCAAAAAATTACATATTCCCATCACCACATTTATGATCGCTCAAGATCCTTACCTCAAACAATTTGTTAGAGAATTTACAGCAGCAAATCAGGGAAAAGCTTTTTTTACAGGGTTAAAAGGATTGGGTGAAATGATTTTTGAAGACTACGAAAAAAATAGAAAAAAACGCTTAGAATAATTGATACTCAATAATGAATAAAAAAGAAAATACTACACTAGGAGACTTATTAAAAAGTGATTACACCCCTCAAACCATTCAGGAAGAAATGGCAAAAAATCTTCGTGTAAAATTAAAGAAAGGAATTCCAACATTTGAAGGATTGATTGGTTATGAAAATACCGTTATTCCGGACGTAGAACGTGCTATACTCTCTGGTCACAATATCAATTTACTAGGTTTACGAGGTCAAGCAAAAACACGTTTAGCTCGTCAAATGACGCAACTCCTTGATGAGTGGATTCCTGTGGTTGAAGATTCCGAAATAAATGATGATCCATTGGATCCTATTAGTAATGATGCAAAGGAAAAAATTGCAAAATTAGGTGAAAAAACTCCAGTTAGTTGGCTTCATAGGGACGATCGTTTTTTTGAAAAATTGGCTACTCCTGATGTTACTGTTGCTGATTTGATTGGAGATGTGGATCCTATTAAAGCTTCTAATTTAAAACTTTCTTATGCCGACGAACGTGTGATTCATTTTGGAATGATTCCCAGAGCACACCGTTGTATATTTGTTTTAAATGAACTTCCCGATCTTCAAGCAAGAATTCAAGTTGCTTTATTTTCTATTCTTCAGGAAAAAGAAATTCAAATCAGAGGGTTTAAATTACGCCTTCCTGTGGCACCTCAACTGATTTTTACTGCAAACCCAGAAGATTATACCAATAGAGGAAGTATTGTAACCCCATTAAAAGATCGAATTGGCTCGCAAATCCTGACTCACTACCCTCACAACAGATCCATCGCAAAAGCAATTACGACTCAAGAAGTAAAAATAAGTGACGTTCAAAAAAAGAATATTCATATTCCTGAATTGGCTCGTGAGATTATAGAGCAGATAGGTTTTGAAGCTAGGAAAAGTGAATATGTAGATTCTAAAAGTGGTGTAAGTGCTCGATTGAGCATTACGGCGATGGAAAATTTAATAAGTACCGCCGAACGAAGGCTTTTAATAAGTGGCGATGAAAAAACGAGTATTCGTTTGGTTGACTTTCTGGGTGTTATTCCTTCTATCAACGGAAAAATTGAATTGGTTTATGAAGGTGAACAAGAGGGGGCTGAACAGATTTCATATCATTTAATCTCCGAATCAATCAAAACACTTTTTCCAGATTTTTTTCCAAAAATTGAAAAACTGGAAAAGCAAGACGAAGAGGGTCCCTATGACACTCTATTAGGTTGGTTTTTTCAAGACAATCAATTATTTTTAGAAGATTCTTTAACAGAAAAAAAATATCAAGACACTTTAAAAGGAATTGCTGGAATTGAAGCAATTCTAAAAAAATACCAACCAAATTGTGATCAACAAGATCTTTATTTTATGATGGAATTTCTACTCTGGGGCTTAGAAGCTTTTAAGAAATTGAATAAATATAGAACCTTAGAAGGCTTTCAATTTAAAGATTCTCTCGGGAGCTATATTCAAGGGTTATAAATTAATAATCGCCACTTTATAACAAGACCAACTAACATATGTCCATCTCTGATTTTATATAATTAGAAATAA
>Ga0115552_1000482_pt1 | contig 22820 bp, 28 predicted proteins | sample COGITO_mtgs_1103_3_FD_87178 | JGI IMG/M metagenome (GOLD analysis project Ga0115552, IMG submission 87178) | Pelagic marine microbial communities from North Sea - COGITO_mtgs_110328 | ecosystem: Environmental > Aquatic > Marine > Epipelagic | place: Germany:Helgoland, sampling site Kabeltonne...
GTATCTAAACTATTATTACTTCTTTTTGACAACAATAATCCATCTTGTTCTTGAATTGTCATATTTTTCCAAGTAAATGTAGGATCTACTATTTCTTTATACATTTCTAAGATCTCATTATGACTTATAACACCCGGATTTGTAAAATTAAAACAACCGGTTTCCTTATTTTTCATCATTTCTACAGAAATAGGTAATAATTCATCTAATATTGTCATTGAGTTTGGAATACTACATATTTTTTCATATGTTGTTATTTTTGTTATAAAATTACGAATACTTTTATCACTTGATATTGGCATTCGTATTCTTAAAATTAAAGCATTGGTATTTTTCATTAACATATCTGTAAATCCTTTAACAATACTATAATTAGATCCAAAGAAATTTGGTTTATCGTCTTCTGTAAATTGTTTTTCATTATCACTAAAAATACATCCAGTTCCTATATATGTAAAATGTATATTATGTTTATCTGAGAACATTGCCAATGATAAAGGTGTATATAAATTATCATTAATATTTTGTTGTAATGTTTCTTTGTTTTCTAAATAATCTATAGTTGTATAGACTTTATCATTTAAAGTTCCGTGTGTTCTTCCAAGACAACAATATATATGCGTTATATTATTAGCCAAAATAAATTGCTTAAGATCATTAGTTTCAGCTCTATAATCTGTAGTAACATAATCAATACTTTGATTATCTAGTATTGTAATTACTTTTTGACCTATCCATCCTTTATAACCTAACAATAAAACTTTCATTTACTTAAACTATTAAAAATTAATATTATAAAATGACGAAACAACTATTTAACATTATGTATAATAATACACTTATACCATTCATATCTAATTTAAATAAATATGATGATACTATGATTTTATATTTATTTACTGAATTTATAAAATATTTCAATTTATCTACAGATACTAGACTGGTTGCTAAAGGTCAATATAATGATTTTGTAGTTTATCATAATAATTCATTCTATTGTATGCATTAAATCTAACACTTCTACCTTCCATCCTAGTTTTTTCAATTTATCTGAATTGATTTCATACTTTTTATCATTAAATGGACGATCATTTACATATTCTATATATTCACTTATATCATCTTTATTTATGATTAATTTTGCTAATTCAATAATTGATATCTGTATTTCACCACTTATATTATATATTTCGTTTATTTCTCCTTTTTCTAACACAGTTATTATTGCTCTTGATACATCATCTATATGTATAAAATCTCTTATTGTTTCACCTTTACCATGTATTGTTATTTTTTCATTATTCTTTAATTGTTTAATAAACTTTGGAATTACTTTCTCAGGATATTGATTTGGTCCAAAAACATTATTACATCTTAAAATTATTGTCTTTAAGTTGTAAGATTTTTTATAACTATTTACATACATTTCAGCTGCTGCTTTACTTGCAGAATAAGGATTTGTAGGTAATAATAGACTAATTTCAGTTTTAACATCTGAACTATCTATACTTTCACCATATACTTCATCTGTACTGAAATGTAAAAACAATATTTCTTTATTAACATTTTTAACACAATCTAATAATGTATGTGTTCCCATTACATTATCAATAGTATAATCTAAAGAATTGTCAAAACTATTATCAACGTGAGATTGTGCAGCAAAATGTATGATATGAGTTATATTATATTCTTTTAATATAAAACAAATTAAGTTTTTATCATTTATATCTGCTTTAATATATTTATATTTATTATCATTTATTATAAAATTCTTATTAGAACAATAAGATTCTTTATCAATATTAATTAATAAATTAAAGTCAAAATGATCAAACATATATTTTATAAAATTATGACCTATAAAACCTAATCCACCTGTTACTAAAATATTCATTGTTTTTATACAATTAAATATTTTTAATCAAAAAAAACACATCGATTTTATCAAAAAAAAATGATTACATAAATATTAAAAATATTATAACTATGAAGTTCATCATCCTTATCCTAACTTTCACCACGGTTAATGCCTCCTCTTTCTTTACCATTAAACAAAATGAATGTATTCGCCAAAAAGAAAATTTCGTAAAAGAACTTAAACAATGCCAAAAAGAAGTCGCAGATGGAATATACGCTCTTACCAATATTCCTTGTGCTGATAATAAAGCTATTGATCTACCTTTTTATCTTAACACCAAACGTAAAAAATGCGTCGATATTGAACTATTGACCAACAAAATGCAATCAAACATTAATAATGATAAATACGATGAATCGTGTGAATATACATTGTATAAATCTAACCAATTTATTAGGAAATCTCTACAAAACTGTAAGGATATTAAAGAAGAATATAGTGCTTTGGCTACTACTACGTTTTGTCCTGTTGGAACTAGTTTGAACTGGTATTCTACTGCACAGACTAGTAGTCCTCTATCTCAAATCGCACGTGGTCCTCAATGTTTTGTATGTGGTGAAGATCATTTCAGAACTAAAGAAATGTCTAAATGCACTAAGTGTCCTTCAGGTTATATTGCTACGGGTGATAAAAATGATCACTGCACCCTATGCACCGAAACAATGTTTAATAATAATGAATGTTATAGACCTTCTACTGAATTCTGTGCTTTTAATTACAAACTTGCTAATACCGATAAATATACTACTAATCCAATTGCTTGTAGAATCTGTGATGAACCTGGAACATTTACCAAACATATGAATCAAAATATTGAATGTGATAAGTGTCCTAAAGGTTATATTTATAATGGTTATAACTGTATTCCGTGTCCTGTAGGTTCTTTTCAATACAATAATGCTTGTATCGAATGTCCTATGAAAACATTTAATGATAAAATTGGAAATAATATGTGTTATCCTATTACCGATGAATGTCCTACAGATTCTAGAGCTAACTTTCCTGGAGCAACACATTGTGATTCTGAAACATATATTGAAAAAGCTCAAAGACTTTGGTATATTACCATAGTTATGATGATATTGGTATATACTCTGTCATACACTGGATTGTAAGTTATCAATATATATTTTAAGTTTATTTTCTATAATTGATAAGGTTGAATTGTAATCTTTTATCAATTCAAACTTTCTTCGTGATTTTATTTCTTTACCATTAAAATATTCTTTCTTTATCATTTTATGATTTTCTAATAGCTTATTGTATTTTTTACTATAGGTTTTAAATGATATGTAATTTTCAACATAATCATCTGATATTTCGTCTAATGTATTAATACATTTAGTTGTACTAACTATATATTTACTAATATGTCCTTTCCAATAACTAAAAATTGATTCAATATCATAAAACATCTTTATATTTATTAAGATTTTCAATCATTTTTATTAGCTTGTGGGTTGTAAAGATCTGAAAATATTTATATAATATTTACAATTTCATAATAATATTTTAAATTACTATTAACATATTCAAGATCTTTTAAATCTTGCTTGATTATTTTTTCTAATAAAATATCACCTAAAACGTTATTTGTATCATATACGTTTATTATTAATGACATACCATTAACATAATGAAATATAAAATCTTTATTTATACAATTAGTTTCTATTACATAACCATTATATATTACTTCTATTTTTATATCATTATTTGATAGAAAATCTATTTTTCTTTTAGATATATACTTCAATAAACTTATTTTTAGAACATCCAATTTTATACTTACTAAAAACTTAGATATTATCCAATTGTCTTTTATGTTCTTTATCAACAAGAGATAAGATCGTATTATAATCTTTTATTAATTTATATTTTCTAACAGATGTTATATTTTTATTATTAAGATAATTATTTTTAAATTCACTATGTGATCCAATAACATACTTAAAAGTTCCTATAAAATTATCACAAGAAACATTATTTATACTGTATTGATCTGCAAGTACTTCCAATATATTGATACATTTTACAGTTTTAATTATATAACTATTGATATAACCTCTCCAATAAATAAATATTGTTTGAAGATTATAAGTTAATGGACGATACATTTTATATTTGATATAAATATAAAGTTATCATTTTTATTTATGATACCTGCAATTAAAAAATTCAATATTACAAAACTATTATTATCTAAATCTATATTTGATGACAATGTTATACATTGTATATTAACCTATTATTGGAAATTGTTAGATAATAAACGTAAAGTTCTTTTACCCTGGATTAATATCAATAATTTGTATTGGAATAAATTATCTAGAAATCCTAATGCTATTGATATATTACGTGAAAAGATAGAAACTGAAAAAACATTAACCGGGAAAGAATATTATAAATTAGATCTTTGCAATGTAGTTGATTGGGAATATTTATCAGCTAATCCTAATGCTATTCAACTATTGTTAGAAAATAAAAATAAAATTATATGGTATTGGTTATCTAAAAATCCTAATGCTATTGAGCTACTTAAAGAAAACCAAGATAAAATTAATTGGGATATATTGTCTTTGAATCCTAATGCTATTGATTTATTACTAGAAAATGAGCACAAAATTAACTGGAATAATTTATCTTTAAACCAAAGCGAAAAAGCAATTGAAATATTATCTAATAATTTAGATAAAATTAATTGGGATAATTTATCAAGCAATCCTAGTGCAATTAATATATTATTAAGAAACTTTAATAAAATTAATTATGAAACTTTAGTTTTGAACCAAAATGCTATGGATATTTTGTATTATTCTACAATAGATTGGGATATATTGTCTGCTAATTCTGATTTTGTTGAGTTACTTAAAATTAACTTAGATAAACTTAATTGGGCTTTATTATCTGAAAATCCGAATGTTATTACCATATTAAAGAGCAATATCGATAAAATAAATTGGTATAGACTATCTTCTAATCCTGCAATATTTGAAGAAGAACCAATGCCTAAAATATAAAAAAAATGATAACATAATTATATAATTTTAAATGTCGCAACAAGAAGCACAGTTTCATACCGTTAGATTTTTGCTTAATAAGACTGTATTTGATGATAATATTAACAATATTATTTTGTATTATTATTGGGATAACATTGGAGATAAAAAACTTGTTATGTTAGATTGGATTGACACTACAATATTAGAAATGGTTAGAGACAGTGATAAAAATAATAAGTTTTGGTTGTCTCGTTTAGCTTGGTATAATATATCTAAAAATCCAAATGCTATATCATATATTGAAAAAAATATTCCTAAAATTGCTTGGAATGGAGTAGTTAAAAATCGTAATGCTATTCATTTACTTGAAAAACATACATTGCAGATAGCTATTGCAAATTGTTGGAATAAGCTATTTTGTAATATATACGGAATCGACTTTTTCTTTAATAATATTGATAAAATAATGCAATATAACTATAATCCTAATTGGAATATGGATGATTATGGTGAATTAATAACTGATATACTTGAAGATAGTATGGATAAATTATGTAAGAATCCAAATATAATTGATTTAATTAACAGTGATGATCCTAATACACTTCAAAATGGACTATCAATAGATTGGAATGCGTTATCTAAGAACCCGAATGCAATTGATCTACTTAAAACAAATCAAGATAAGATTAATTGGTCAAATTTATCTAAGAATCCGAATGCTATATATTTACTTACAATGAATGAAGATAAAATTGATTGGGATTGTCTTTCTCGAAACCCGAATGCAATTGAATTACTTGAAGCCAATCACGATAAAATTAATTGGTCAAATTTATCTAAGAACCCAAATGCTATACATTTACTTGAAGCTAATGAAGATAAGATTGATTGGTCTAATCTGTCTAAGAACCCGAATGCTATTAAGCTACTTGAAGCTAATAAAGATAAAATTCAATGGATTAGTATATATAAAAATCCATCAATATTTCAATATAAAACAGTACTTCCTATTTATTAACCAATGATTTACTGTAATAAATTATGTGTAATTTTATAATTTTTTTGAATAATATATTGTAATTAAATCATCTAAACTCAAAACAACAAAACTTTACATATGATGTCTATAGCACTAAATAAACCTAAATTGTAAATATCTTTCAGTTTTTGAAGAAAATATTCATTTACTTCGTAAATCAATAAGTAGCACATAAAATAAACTGACCAATATGTAATTTAGTTCAACTATCTTAGGGTGGTTTAGTAATGTTTTAGACCGGAATTATATTAGGTCTATACCTAATTTATAAAAAAAGATTACATTATTTTTATATTATTAAAACACAGATAAAATTAATTGGAATATATTATCTTTTATAATATTGGGTTTATTTTACAAATAAAATATTGTTTATATAAAAATGAGTATTAATAATTTATTTGAAGGTGGTTATGCCAAGAAAGCATATTTACCAATTGGCAAACAATTTGTTTGTGGTAAAGACAGAGTTATATATAAAAAAAATACAAATAATGATTCATCTAAAGTTTATATGAGACACAACGCAAAATATATACAGGTTGTGAATTTTGAAAAAGAAATGATTGCTAAAGGAAAATGGAAACTTCCCACACCAGTTAAACAATCTAATAACAAAGCTAATGTTAAACCTTGTAAAGCAGATCAATATAGAAATCCCGCATCAGGTAGATGTGTTAAAATTAAACCTGCTAAACCTGCTAAACCTGTTAAACCTGTTAAACCTGCTAAACCTGCTAAACCTGCTAAACCTGCTAACAATATTAAAAGTTATAATATTAGTCTTGTAGGTAAGCATGTAGTATTAGCGGATGATATTACTGATTCAAATTATTCTAATTTAAAGGATTTAATACAAGCAAAAGGTGGAAAGGCTCATACTTTGAATACTTTAGATGACACTATTAGTGATGCTATTTGGAAACTAATGCATATATTCGTAGCAACAGATATAAAGACAAATACAGCGAAACTTAAAAAAGCAAAACAATTTAACTTAACAATAATTAAATATGATAAGTTTATGAAGCTTTATACAACGTTATCAACAAAATATGTTTTACGTGATTGGATTGATAAAGATAAGTTAAATTGGGAATATGTAGCTTTCAATCCAAATGCTATAGATTTTCTTGAAGAAAATTACAATAATATTGAGTGGTTTGAGTTAGCTGAAAATCCAAATGCTATAGATTTATTAGAAAAAAATCCAACTAAAATTAATTGGTATAGATTATCTTTAAATCCAAATGCTATCAAATTATTAGAAAAAAATCCAAACAAAATTGACTGGGACCATTTATCTGGTAATCCAAATGCTATACATTTATTAAAAAAAAGACTTAAACTCGAAAAATTATATGGTGATGATTTTGCAAATACAAATAGAATAAATTGGTATAGTTTATCTAGTAATCCAAATGCTATAGATTTATTAAAAGCACAAATTAAATATGAAGAATCTTTACAACACAAACTAAGAGGTTGGGATTTAAACATAAAATGGGAGTATTTATGTTTAAATCCAAAAGCTATTAAATTATTGGAAAATAATCCAAATAAAATAAACTGGGATAATTTATGTTTAAATCCAAATGCTATTGAATTATTGGAAAAAAATCCAAATAAAATAAACTGGAATAATTTAGCTGTAAATCCAAATGCTATTAAATTATTGGAAAAAAAGCCACATATGATTAATTGGGATAATTTATCTTCAAATCCAAATGCTATTAAATTATTGGAAAAAAATCAAAATATGATTAATTGGGATTATTTATCTGCGAATAAAAATGCAATTGATTTGATTAAAGAAAGAATTGAATATGAAAGAACTTTAACACAAAAACAGTATAATGATTTACAAAGCAAAATAGATTGGAGAAATTTATCGAGAAACCCTTTAATATTTACTTCTATGTAAAAATGATAACATATATTTTATTATTTAAAAATGTCTCAAGCCATAAAGAGATTTAATATTGTTAAAATCATTTTAAACAAATCTATATTTGATGAAAATATTACTTATATTATCTTAAACTATTATTGGCTATTGTTAAAGAAACGTAAAATATTATTACCATGGATTAATATTGATGATTTACAATGGGATTATTTATCAATAAATCTAAATGCTATTAATTTAATAGAAAACAACTTAGATAAAGTAGATTGGTCAATGTTATCTAGTAATCCAAATGCTATTAATTTATTAGAAACTAATCAAGATAAAATAGATTGGTATGAATTATCTAGTAATCCAAATGCTATTAATTTATTAGAAAATAACTTAGATAAAATAAATTGGTCTGTGTTATCTGCAAATCCAAATGCTATTAATCTATTAGAAAATAACACAGATAAAGTAGATTGGAAGTTATTATGTTATAATCCAAATGCTATTCGCATATTAGCAAATAATCAAGATAAAATAGATTGGAATTGGTTATCTACAAATTTAAATGCTATTCATATACTAGAAAATAATCAAGATAAAGTAAATTGGTATAATTTATCAGGAAATATAAATGCTATTAAGTTGATTTCAAGCAACTTAGACAAAGTAGATTGGTCTATGTTATCTAAAAATCCAAATGCTATAAATATTTTAGAGAACAATAAAGATAAAATATGTTGGTATAACATAGCTAAAAATCCAAATGCTATACATTTAATTAAAGATCGTGTAGAATATGAAAAACAACTTAATACTGATGAAATGGAATATTATTTAAGAACCGGACGTAGATTACTTTTTTGGTGCGCAATATCAGGTAATCCAAATGCTATAGATTTACTTAAAAATAATCAACATAAAATAAATTGGTATAGATTGTCTAGTAATCCTAAAATATTTGAAGATGAATCTATGCCTTTATAAAAAAAATGATAACGTATATCTTATAATTTTTTCAAATGTCGCAACAGGAAGCGCAGTTCCATACTGTTAGATTTTTACTATTGAAGAAGGTATGGACAAAATATGCAAAAATCCTAATGTAATTGATCTTATTAACAAAGATGATCCTGATGTTCTTTTCGGTCTATCGGTCGATTGGAGTTCTTTATCTCAAAACCCTGATGCTATTGATATACTTAAGGCAAATGAAGATAAAATTGATTGGTCTAATTTGTCTAAGAATCCTAATGCTATTGAATTATTAAAAAAAAATGAAGATAAAATTGATTGGTGTAAATTGTCTAAGAACCCTAATGCTATTGAATTATTAGAAAAAAATAAAGATAAAATTGATTGGTGTAATATATATAGGAATCCTTCAATATTTCAGTATAGACAAATACCTACTTATTAAAAAACGTATCTAATTTAGAATTAATCGGTGGTTTATACTTAACAATACCATTATCCCATCGTGATTTTATAATTTGCCATCCAGGTGGTTTTCCATCACCATAACATTGCATAGTAATTTTACAATTCTTTTTACAATCGTTGTTTTTAATATATTTATTTACATTGTAGATCATATACTGTTCTATATAAGATCTAATTGAATCAATAAACGATACTAAATTATTATACATAAAATATTTAATACCGAAAATTGTTAATATATTAAAACCTTTTTTAGAACAATATGATACACATAATTGACTACTATCATATATATCACATATACTTTTATAATTATATTGTAAGGTAGTAAAATTATCATTCTTTTCAATAGTTATATTGTATTTTTTTACCTTTTTGATTATTTTTTCAAGATCTTTAGAGAAAAAACTTAAATAAGAATTTTTACCATCAATACTATAAAATGTTTTTTTATCATTTAATAATTGTAATCCATAATATCCTAATATTGGATAACCTTCTTTTTTACATTCTTTTAATAATATGTTAAGAACCTCAAGTTCTTCAGCATTTGGTTCAATTAGATTAATAGTTCTTGAATATTTGTTAATACTATATACACTTTCAAATATATTATATCTTTCATATGTTTTTTCTAATCTAAAATATGATATATGCGGTTGAGATAGCTGAGCACACATATCACGAATTATAATTTCAGGACCAATAACTAACATCTGTTGTTTTTTTTTACTATAATTTTTATATAATTCGAATGTCTCTATTGGTAAATTAGTTATATCAAATATTGGTAAGTTTTCTATAAAAACCTTAAAAGTGCTTTGTGTAAATGCCGCTTCACGTAATTGAACATATTTATATTTATGTTTTTCAAGTAATTTAATTAATTTAATACCATATTCATATGCATTGCAACTATACACATCATAATCAAATAATTTTTCATTTTTTTTATATATTTTTTTATCAGTAGGTAATAAAATATCAATTGCAGAACCACCATATAATAGTAATTTGTTTTCAATAATAAACTTTTTAATAATGTTTTTTAATTTGTTTGTTTTCTTTACAAAAGTTAATTCAACATTTTTTTCATAATTATTGATAATATTAGTAAAATATTCTTTACAATCTTCTTTCATTGTTTTAATTTGTTAAAATAAAATAAAGCAATGGAAAAAGCAAAAACTAAATCATCCTCAAAAGAATCAAGTAAAAAAACTAAATATTTTTTATTTAAATGTGGACCAACTGGTTCTGGTAAATCAAATGTTGAATTTGTTATAGATAATTATTTTAAAAAAAACAAAGAAAGTAAAAAAAAAATATTTACACATAAAGATACGGTTAATTTAAGTATAGATGATTTAGTTGAAAGAAATCCATATTTTAAGAATGGTATAGATAGTATTTTTGAAAAAATAATATCAAAAGCAAAATCCAAAATTAAAAAAGCAATTAAAACAGAAGGCGTGGTTATGGAAAAAACTAGAAAAGAAAAGATAAAATCCTTAGAATCTATAGCAAATGAACGTATAATTAAAATTTTACTTGAAATGTTTGAAGATCCTAGTACAGATTTGATTGATGAATTAAATATTATTTATGAAAATGCAAGAATAAATACTTCGTGTATAAATGGAATGCAAACTGCTAAAATAACAAGACAAACTGCTAAAACTATTAAAGATAGTTGTGAAAATCTTAGAGATCAATTATTACAACAAGCATTAGATCAAGATAAAAATATAGTATTTGAAAGAACCGGTAAAGATTTTCCTACAAAACTTTTAAGTAAATTTCCTAAATTACAAGAATATAATATAGTATTTTGTTGGTCTGTAGTAAATGTATGTGAATTATTACATAGAAATAGAGAACGTGTAATAGTCAAATTAGAACAATATTTTAAAATTAAAGATAGTAGTCCTTTAACATATGATAATATTGAAAGTTTTTTAACAAGTAAAATACAACCTATACCTAGATTACCTGATACAAATGAAATAAAATATAAAAAAGCATTACTTGATATTATAAATACATTTAATATTTATTTTTATAATAAAAATAATTATAGACAATTGGTAATTGACAATAATTATAAACCATTAATAGTATATGATAATAAATATAATAAATCTACAACAAAAAGTAATCCAATGTCAAGATATAATATTGATGAATATTGTAATTAAATATATAAAAGATTTATACTTATTATGAATATGGATACATTATTACAAGAATTATATATAGATTGGTTTTCTAATAAACACTATTGGTTTTCATATAATTTGCAAATAGATACATATTTATGTGATAAATATATTAGTTTATTAGAATATCAAAATGATTATAATAATCTTTCAAAAACTGAATTAATTGCATTGATCATAGTATATGATCAATTACCAAGACATTATGTAAGAGTTTATAGTAATCTAGATGTTGATTTTTATTCACAAAAAGCTACATATATATCTAAAATACTTTTACATAAATATGATAATTTAAAGGTAGATGAATTATGTTTTATTTATTTACCATTTAGACATATAAATGATCTTAATTATATTTATAAAATTATAAAGATTTTTATTACTCTTTATAATAATTCAAATAATATTGATAAAATTACTTGTAAAAAATATATTAGAAATACATTAGAAAGATCTTATAAATTAACTACAGAATATCAATTAACACATAATAATGTAAATAATGTAAATAATGTAAATAATATAAATAAAAATATATTAGATACTCAAAGTATAAAATATGAACAAACAGTTGATATTGAACAATTAATTAAAATTGAATATAATAAAATTAAAACGGATAATACAATAATTGTATCATTATCAGGAGGTGTAGATAGTGTTACAGCACTACATATATTACAAAAATATCATAAAAATATAATAGCAGTTCATATAGATTATAAAAATTCAAAAGATGAATTAAACTTTGTTAAATATTACTGTAATTCTTTAAATATTAAATTATTGTATAGAACAGTTAATGAAATAACACGAGATGAATGTTTACATAATGGATTACGTGATCTATATGAAGATATAACTAAAAAAATAAGATTTAATTTATATAATATTACAGAATCACAATATGTATTATTAGGTCATAACAAAGATGATTGTTTTGAAAATATACTTACAAATATAGGAAATAAAAACAATTATGATAATTTATGTGGGATGACTATTTTATCTACAATTGATAATATTAATTTATGGAGACCTATGTTAAATATTGATAAAAAAGAAATAATTGCATATGCTAATAAAAACAATTTAGATTATTTATGTGATAGCACTCCTAAGTGGTCAGTTAGAGGTAAAATACGAGATCATATTAGACCTTCAATTGAAACTATACAAAATACAAATATGATAGAATCGTTTTTTATTTTGAAAGATAAATTGGAAGAATCTAATATTATATTAGATCTATTAGTAGATAATTTATTATTAAAGTATGATAAAGGTATTTATACTGATAATGAAATTAAAACCTTAAAATATATTTCGGTTTCAAGTATATTTTTTAGAAAATTGAATATTAAAGTATCTTATAAAACCTTGAAAGACTTTGCAAAAATAAAAGAACAAAGATTTATATTAAATAAAAATTATAGTATTATTATTAAAAATAATACATTGGTTATATTGCATAAAAATGATTTAGCATAAATAAAACATTAAATGTGTTCAATGGCAAATAATCAATTTAATGTTGTGAAATATATACTAAATAAATCACAGTTTGATGAACATATTATTTATATAATTTTAACATATTATTGGAAAACATTAGATAAACATAAAGTATTATTACATTGGATTGATATAAATAATTTAGATTGGTATTGGTTATCTGTAAATCCAAATGCTATAAGTTTATTAAACAATAATTATGATAAAATTAATTGGTTAAATTTATCTGGAAATACAAATGGAAGTGAATTATTAGGCACTAGATTAAACGAACAAAAGAATAATATATATAAAAAATTATATTGGTCTTGGTTATCTAGAAATCCCAACTGTATAGAAATATTAGAACGTAATTTAGATAAAATAGATTGGTTTGAATTATCTAAAAATCTAAATGCTATAGATATATTAGAAAGTAATAGCAATAAAATAGATTGGACATTATTGTCTAGTAATCCAAATGCTATTAACATATTACAAAAAAATCAAAATAAAATAGATTGGTCTTTATTGTCTGGAAATCCAAATGCTATTAAGATATTAGAAAATAATTTACATAAAATAGATTGGTCTATGTTATCTAGTAATAAAAATGCTATTAAGATATTAGAAAATAATACCGATAAAATAGATTGGTTATATTTATCTAAAAATCCAAATGCTATTAAGTTATTAGAAAACAATACCGATAAAATAGATTGGTCTTTATTGTCTGGTAATCCAAATGCTATTAAGATATTAGAAAACAATAAAGATAAAATAGATTGGTTTAATATATCTAAAAATCCAAATGCTATTCATTTAATTAAAGACCGTATAGAATATGAAAAACAATTTAATATTGATGAATATGATTATTTAATGTTTGGTTGTAAATTACTTTCTTGGTGTGAAATATCTAGTAATCCTAATGCTATTGAATTAATAAAGAATAATCAAGATAAAATAGATTGGCATTTGTTATCTGCAAATCCTGCAATATTTGTAGATGAACCTATGCCTATTTAAAAAAATGATAACATAATTAAATGTTATATAATAGCTATGTTTGCAAGCAATAACTTTAAGGTTGTTAAAATTCTACTAAATAAATCAGTATTTGATGAACATATAGTTCATATAATTTTAAAATATTATTGGGATATATTAGATAATAAGAAGAAATTATTATCTAATTGGGTAGATAAAAGAAAACTAACTTCTTTAATTTACAAAAATAAATATAGTTTACATTATATTTGGGAAAATAGAGAATGTTATATTGATTGGAATATATTAAGTAGTAATCCGGATGCAATATATTTATTAAAAATGCATAAAGATAATATTAATTGGTCAAGATTATGTAAGAATTCGGGTGCTATAGAATTATTAAGAAACAATAAAGATCGAATAATATGGAATGAGTTATCACATAATACAAATGCATTTGATTTAATAAATGAACGTGTTGATTATGAACATAGTCTTACAATTAATGACTATGTTAGACTATATAATAAAGTAGATTGGATGGTTTTAAGTAAATATAAAAATGAAAAAATAGTGGAACTTATTGAAAAACGAATAATTTATGAAAGTAAAATTTCTAGTAGAGATTATGAGTATCTTAACTATAATGAACACTTAAATTGGGCTGAAATATCTTCTAATCCATTTGCAATTAAAATTATACAAAAACATATGAATTTAATTCATTGGGATAAATTATCTACTAATCCAAATGCAATTAAAATATTAACAATTAATATATCAAATATTAATTGGATAAGTTTATCTAAAAATCCAAATGCAATTAATTTACTTAAAAAAAATAAATATAAAATACATTGGGCTAATTTATGTTTAAATCCAAATGCAATTGAACTACTTAAAGAACAAATTGAATTAGAAAAAACTGGTATTTATGATCGAAGTAATTCAATAGATTGGAGTAATTTATGTTTAAATCCTAATGCAATTGATATAATTAAAGAAAATAAAAATAAAATAAATTGGTTTAATGTATGTATTAATACAAATGTAATTGAAACAAAGATATTGCTAAAAGAAAAAATAATAGAAGAATCAAATAAAAATATATCAAAATTAAATTGGTATGTATTATCTTCAAATCCAGAAATATTTGAAGACGAACCAATGCCTTTGTTATAATTGTTACTAAATTGATGTTAGCTATAAAAAATGAAAAACATATTTTATTTTTTAATAAAATGAATATTCTAGCAAAGTATAAGGACGGATATTATTACAAAGCTAAAATTGTAAAAATATATAGTAAATATACGTGTTATATTAAGTGGGAAGATAATACAAGCAATGATCGCCTTAAAAGTGTTAAAGATATTATAGTTATACCAGAAGAAACATACATTAATATGGGTATAGATAATATTCTGTTATCTTCTTTGTTGTTGGAAGGTGCGTAGTTTAAGAAAGTTTATTGATAATACTTGCAATATCTGTATAGTATTGTTCATTATATTCAGTAAAATATAATCCGGTAGATGTTTTAAGATCTGTATTGTATTTCGTTGATTTATCAGCTCTATTAATTGTATATTCTGCAATTTCGCCTATAACATTTATGTTATTTTTATTTAATGTTCCATTAAACATACTAGAAATGAAAGGATCATTATGATTTTTATAATTTGCTATAAAATAACTTTTAGCTTCGTATATTTTCTTAATATCTAATCCATACCAAGGCATACCTTCAATAATAGGTTTATCTCCTAACAAATCTAAGAGCATCCAAGCAAATGCTTGAAGATCATCCATAAAATCTTTAACAGATACATTGTGTTGCATAGTAGACATATATAATGGTGATCCTTCACCTGGTTTTCGTGGAACAATATTTCTTTCATTATTTCTATTGTAAATACTTTCGGCTAATCCAAAATCAATAACTTTTATTTCTTTTTCTGTATAATCTGAAAATACAATGTTTTCGTGTTTAATATCTAAATGTATATAATTACATTTATGCATTTTTTGAACAGCTTTTAAAGCCAATATAATATTTTTCTTAATATTAGCAACACTAGTTTGTTTTAAAGATTTAGATAGATCTTTGCCTAATAATTCACTAACTAATATATATCTTTCAATGTCGCCTCTAATAAGTGGTTCTATTAATCCATATGAATATGATTGTGGAATTAAAATATCTTTACAATCTCTTTGTAATACCATCATTGTTGATTGTTCTGTGGTAATTTGAAATGCTATATTTGATTTAAAACCAGCGGGTGATCTTGGTTGAACTTTAACAACAACATTTTTGTCTTTTAAATCAGGAATATTACTATATTGTGCATCAGGACTATTAAGAACTTTTCCAATATACAATAATGTATCATCTCTTAAAGATAAATAATTTATTATTTGAATCTGTAAAATATAATTATAATGATTAGATCTTATTGTTATAATATCATTTTGAAATAATTGTGCTAATTGCATTAATCCTTGTTGTTTTTTAGCATTTCTTCTATAACTTTTAATTCTTTCAATTTCAGCATTAAGATCTTGAGGTAGTCTTTTTGTTGTAAATGGTAGAAAATCAACAGAATCAGTTGTAGTTGTTTTGGCAGGTTTAGATTGTGAGGGTGTATTAGGTGGTTGTGAGGGTGTGTTAGGTGGTTGTGAGGGTGTATTAGGTGGTTGTGAGGGTGTGTTAGGTGGTTGTGAGGGTGTATTAGGTGGTATATCTTTTTTAACATTATTGTAAATTGAATTAATATTAGTGCTTGATAAACATTTTAAATAATTTTTATAATTAATACTAGTATTTAAACTTATTTTATTTAAGAAATACTTAATATCTTTGGAACTAAAATGTGTATTAAGAACTGAAACATACTCCGTTTTATTTGAAGTAGATTTACTTGCTACAGTGTTTGAAGATGGTGAAATATCTTTCATAACACTGGTATAAATACTAATAATATCAGGTTTTAAGAGGCAATTAAAAAACTTAGAATAATCAATACTATCAATACTAATATTTTTAATGAAATAATTTGAATCATATTTATTGAAATGATCAATTAATATAGCTATTTTTTCTTCTTTTGTCATTTTAATATAAATATGTATTATTATTTAATTACAGTAAGTCGTATTGTTATTGGTATATCTATAATATTATTACAATAATATGTATCATTTTCCGGTAATATTTTTCCAATAGTAGCATCTATAATAGCAGGAATAATATTATTAATATAGATAAAGATAATTATAAATATTTGATATTATTTAATAAATAATTCTTCACATCCAGGGTATTTTAAGTTATTAGCAGTATATGAATTGGTATTATTACTAATAATAAGTTTTATATTTTTTAAAGCTAATATAGAATTAAAACATTGGATAGGATTTATATTTATCATAATAGGAACAATAATATTATGTATATAATTCATTAATTTTTTGAAATTTATCAATAAAACTATTCATATTAAGTTCTTTAACTCTTTTAGTATTAATTTTCGGACATTTACCGCAATTGCAATCTAACATTTATAATTATAAACATATAAAAATATAAACACATTTTTAAAATAATAATGTCGTATCAACAACAACTTAAAACATATTTAGATCGTAATAAATTAAGTTTTACATATGAAGAAAAATCTTTAGATAATAATAATACATTTATATCACGTTTAATTGTTGATAATATAGAATATGAATGGTGTGTAGGACAACTAAATAAAAAAACCGCAAAACAAGCAGCTGCTAAAATAGTTTTAGATAAACTTAATATAACGGAAGAACTTATAAAAAATGAAGAAAGTATTAAAGATATATTATTAGATATACGTGAATTATTAAGAAACGGATTATAATAGTATTATTAGTATATTCATATGGAAACCTTTGGTTAAATTAAATAGACTTAATAAACATAAACCAACAATAGTATTTGATAATAAACCATTGATTATATGGTATTCGTATGATAATTGGATTAAAAATAATATTTATAAAAAAAGCAAAAATACAAATAGATAACATATGTTTAGAAAATGGTATTTGTTTTTCACAGAAAAGTAAAAACATAAACCAACAATAATATTTAAAGATACTTTATGGTAATGGAATATAAAGCATATATGTCAAAAATATTTATAAATGAATTATTTTGATTTATTGGATGATGATATAGTATTAAAGATAATCGAATTAAATATTCTATATTTAACAGATGAAATTAAAAAAGTAGAAATATTTGTAGAAGATGTTGATAGATATTGGTATTATGAATATGATTATGATTATGATCTAGATCATATGTATGGAATGTAAAAAATGATGTAATTAATTTTTGTATTTTATTAATGTCATACGAATTTGAGAAATACTTATCAGATTATTCAACTATTAAAGATAAAATTAAACAATATGGAGTAGCTATAATACCATTATTAAATGAAGAAGAATGTACACAAATGATAAATGATAAATGGGATTTATTAGAATATTTAACAGAAGATCTATCTATACCAATTGATAGAAATAATAAAGAAACTTATAAACAGATATTGAATTTGTATCCATCACATAAGATGTTATTGCAACATTGGAAAGTAGGACATTCTAAGTTGGCTTGGAATGTAAGAAAGAATCCAAAAGTAATAAATATTTTTAAACATTTATGGGATACTGATGATCTAATAGTAAGTTTTGATGGTGTAAGTGTATATATATTGGATAAACCAACCCGTAAGAATAATTCTTGGTTTCACGTAGATCAAAGTTATACGAGAAATGAGTTTGAATGTATTCAAAGTTGGATAAATGCATATGATACAAAAGAGGGTGATGCGACTTTAGTAATATTAGAAGGTAGTAATAATTATCATAAAGCATTTCAAGATAATTTCAATATTTTGGATAAGAAAGATTGGTATAAATTAAATGAAGAAGAAATACAATTTTATATTGAAAATAATTGTTCTACAAAATATATAAAATGTCCAAAAGGTTATGGTGTATTTTGGGATAGCAGAACAGTGCATTATGGTAATCCCGTAGAAAAAGTTGATAATTTCAATTATAGGTGTGTTGTATATGTATGTATGGTGCCACGTAATTTTGCAACAAAAAAGCAATTAGAAAAAAGAAAATTAGCATTTGTAAATGGTAGAATGACAACACATTATCCACATAAGGTTAAGTTATTTCCAAAGAATCCGCAAACATATGGAAAACCAATATTAAATATAAAAGATTTTGAAATAGATATGAATGATGTAGAATTAGCATTAATTTAAAATAGATTCTATAAAATTATTTTGACATTGAATACAATTTGTTTTAATATTATTATGCTGACAAATATTGTATTGTTTTTTAATAATATCAATACTAATATTAAGATCATTAGTATTATTATTAAGTTCGCGAATAATATTTAACATTTTTAATTTTTCGGTATTTGCCAAAATACAAGTTTTACAATTTATATTTCCGTGAATACATATCATAGGCTTATTGCATTCATAACACCATTGTTTATGTTTATTATGTGGGCATATTTGCGAACCACCGCATTGTTTACAACGAGCTTTATATTTATTATGTGGGCATATTTGCGATCCACCACATTCTTTACAAAATGCTTTTTGTCTATTATGTGGGCATAAGTATTTATTTTTATAACATTCAGGACATCTAGATCTTCTACGACTATGATCGCAAAAACTACCACCATTACATTCTCTACACCTTGACTTAACTCTATTATGTGGACAAACACCTTTACCATTACAATCTTTACAATCTTTACAATCTTTACAACATTCATATAATTTGCGATTATGAATACATTTTTTATACATTGGTTTGATTTAGGTATTTTTATATAATCATTTTTTATTGTTCTCAATAATATTAATAATTTTTGGAATATATATCTTTGGAATTTGTTTTGATTTATGAATACTATTTTGTAAATTTGATAATTGAATATTATATATTTTTGCTAATTCTTTATTTGTTTCTAGTAATTTAACAGAGGATGTTAGATTTAAAATAAAGAAAACTGCAAAAATATCCAATGATTTATAATTAGTATTAAATAACTTGATCATAATTGCTTTATCATTAGAACTAAAATCATAATATTTATTATATAATGTGTCTAGTTTGGCAATAGCACTATCATAATTTTTATTGTATGAATGATATATAATTTCAATAAAATCGTATAATATAATGTAATTAATAGTATAAGAATATTTACATATAATTTTATATGTTTTATTGTTTGGTTTGTAATCAAATTTTTTTTGAATAATATTACTGATTTCTTTGTAATTAGATGTATTTGACATTTTAAAATAGTTAATAAAATGATATCATTTTTCAATAATTATAAAAAATGAAAACAAAATAATAAAAATATTAAGATGTCTTATACATTGAATCCAATATTAAAAAATAAAACTGATAATGGATATATAACTATACATTATAAAGATATAGAACAATTATTTGATATGACAATTGAAAATGCTTGTAAACATCTAGGTATATCAAAAACATCTTTAAAAAAGATTTGTAGGCATTTTAATATTTCAAAATGGCCTTATAAAAGATTAAGTAAAAACAATACTATAAAACCAGCAATATCTATTAAAAAAACAAATAAAATAAGTTATATTAAAGATCCAGAAATGTATAACGATTTAAGTTTTCTAACAGGGTTTAATATTAACGAAAATCCTTATGAACTTGAAAAAATACTATGGGATTTTTATTGAAAAGTATATAAAGACAAAATATATAATATATTTAACTTATAATACTTATAAGTTGAACTTTAAATTATTTTTATTATTATTATAGGTTTTGTTATGCCACTGTGCCCGAGTTGGTCTAAGGGGAAAGACTTAAGATCTTTTGGAGTATCTCTCCGCATGGGTTCGAACCCCATCGGTGGCAACAAAAAGCAAAGCCTATAATAAGTTTAATTTCATTTTCTTGCGTTGTAATAATATTTTTAGCAAGTTGTTTTATTTAATATGTTATTAAAGTTGTAAAATTATGACTAATCATTCTTTTAAGCTATTGTTAATATAATATTAAATATTTTTTATATAAAAATGATAATAAAAATAAGATAATAGTAGAATGGATAATTCAAAAATAATAAGTAGATTTTTTATTGTTAAAAGATTACTAAAAAATATAAAAGTTTTGAGTGATAACAATATTGAATTGATTTTAACATATTATTGGTCTTTTTTACCAAGAAAGAAAGTATTATTAGAATGGATAGATATAGAAAAAATAGATTGGAAGATGTTATCAGTAAATGTAAATGCTATAGATTTATTAGAAGCAAACAAAGATAGAATAAATTGGAAATATTTATCAAAAAATTCAAATGCTATTAGATTATTAGAAACTAATTTGGATAAAATAAGTTGGAAGTATCTAACATTAAATAGAAATGCTATTGATATATTAAAAAAAAACAAAGATAAAATAGATTATTCAAGATTGGTTTTAAACGAAAATGCAATTGATTTAATTGAAGAAAAATTAAAAATAGAATCTAAACTTACAGAGGAACAATATTATAATTTAGATTATACAAATAAAGTATGTTTTTGTGGTTTATCGTCTAATACGAATGCTATTAAATTATTGAAAGAAAATAGATCAAGAATACATTGGGGGTATTTATCTGAAAATGAAAATGCAGTTGATCTTATAGAATCTAAGTTTAATAAAACAGAACAATCAACTGAAGATGATTTTAGATATCATTTATCATCGTATTTGTTATCAACAAATAGAAATGCAATTAATTTATTGGAAGCAAATCCTGATATAATAAACTGGGCATTTTTATCTGAAAACGAAAATGCAATTGATATAATTACTAAAAAAATTAGATATGAAAATAATACAATGACAATTGATAATTATATAAAATTGGAAGAACGCTTAGAAAATTATGAAGTAGAAGTAATAGATAAAATATGTTGGAATAAATTATCAGGAAATCCAAATGCAATAGAATTAATTAAACAAAAGATTAAAATGAAAGAACGTATGGTCTTACGTATTTCTATTAATAATATAACTACATTTGAACAATTGAAGAGAAAAGTAGATTATTATATATCAAGATGGGAAGATAAAAATCCTAATATAATAGTTGATTTTGCTAAAAAACAATTATTATTGTATATGGATGAAGGTTTGGATTGGTCTGCATTATCTTCAAATAAAAATGCAATTAAAATATTGTTTAAAAATCAAAATAAAATAGATTGGTATGCATTATCAGCAAATCCTTCAATATTTGTTGATATACCTATGCCAAATATTTATTAAAAAATGATTTAAATTATTTTCATTATATCAAATGATAACGATAGATCATACAGATAATAAGTTTTGTCCTGGTCCTTGTAATGATATTGACGACGAACCTGATATTCCAGGAATTACATTTTTCAAACCATTAAATGGTAAAAGATATGAAAAAATTGAATATCCTTTAAACAATAATACTGTAAAAATAATTAACTTTCGTATGTGTAAAAGTTGTATAGATAGATATTATGATATGGATAATGAAACAATGAAAGCAGATTCATTATTAATTCTTAAAAAAATGATAACAAGAAATGTAGCAGATAAAGAAATTAAAGATTATGTCGATACTACTTCATCTACCAGTTAAAACTTATAACACTAATGTTAAAACTGTTAATATTCATATTCTATTTAATATGAA
>Ga0115552_1000485_pt1 | contig 22755 bp, 9 predicted proteins | sample COGITO_mtgs_1103_3_FD_87178 | JGI IMG/M metagenome (GOLD analysis project Ga0115552, IMG submission 87178) | Pelagic marine microbial communities from North Sea - COGITO_mtgs_110328 | ecosystem: Environmental > Aquatic > Marine > Epipelagic | place: Germany:Helgoland, sampling site Kabeltonne...
GTAAAGAGAGAGAGAGAGAACGCGAGAGCGATTCGTGGTCGAGAGAGGTGGTGCGTTTGTCGTTCACTCACGTTCCTCTGTTTTCGTCGCGTGACTTAAAAGAGAGAGAGAGAGAGAGAGAACATAAAGGAGAGATATGAATCTTCTCCGAACGGCGACGACGAAATTGTACAACAAAGTCGTCTCTCCTTCGAACGAAGAAGAAGACGACGAGGATAAAAACAACGGTCCGTTAGACGAAGCGTTGTCGTCTGGTGCCGGTCGCGGTGGAGGTGATGGTGGCGTTGCTTCTGCTTCATCGTCCTCGTCGTCCTTTATGATGCGCAATAAATTCGAGAGGAAGAAGAGCGCTTTAATATTTAACGAGAAAAAACCATCAAACGTCGCCAAAGAGGACGAAGACGTGAAAGACGTGATGTTTGACGAGACGTTAGCGAATGAACTCATGCTGTCGAAACTGTGGAAAGAGGTCGAGGTAAAAGCAAACGATGGTGATGCTGCGACGACCAGGGACGCTTTTCTGCGTTTGCTCGTCGCCGACGCGCGGAAGCGTTGGGACGCGAAGAAGATCGTGGACAAAGTGGAAACGCCGAGCGGGATAATCGCCGTCGGTGTTGGTCGGTGCGGGCACCCGAGGAAGGTTTTGGAGTTTGTTTTTGAAGAATTAATGCGCGCGAAAGAGAAGTTTTCTAGACAGCTGGAGGTGTTTAGTAGCAGCAATGAAGAATTAGATGGAGAGCCAGAGGAGGATGTAAATTCTGGACGCGCGGCGATTCGAGCGGCGGCGAGGATGTGTGCGAGCGAACGGAACCGGAGAATATTTTTAGAGATAGGTTCAGAGAGTAGTTATAGTAGAAGCATACTTGAAGAAATGAGCGCGATTGGAAAGTTTGCGGCGGGTAAGTTGCGAGGAATATCCGTGAACGAGGTGGACGCCGAGCACGCGAGTGGAGTCGTGAATGCGTTGTTTGAGGTATGTGTGGCGGGTTGCGAGGCGATTCTATGGTATTCAGATCCCGATGGAACCAGATGGGAAGAAAGAAAACATGCACCAAACGATGCATTTACTACGGTACCAACGCGTTACGCCAAACTTTTGTTTGAATCGAACGCGATGAGTGCATTGGTGGAAGTCATGAAGGCTGCTCGTATAGCGCGCGCTAGGTTTTCTGGAGGTCTTAGTAGTAGTGAACATTCAGCTACGGCATCATCGCTATCGATCCCCGACGATCAAATGAAAATAATTGCGACGAGTTTAGCGTGCGAATTCGTAGCTCTGCGTGCGATTGGATGTGCGGTGATGGGTGATGAGAACATGGTCTCGTCCGCGAATACGAACGGCGCGTTGGATGTCGTTCTCGAAGGGACCGGGCGCATGCCCACAAACTTATTAGAAGCAACTGTTGGAAGCTCGTTATCGTTGCAAACATCGCTTTTGAACAGTTTTGGCTCTCTTTCGCTTGCTTCCTCAACTGTGTCTAGGGCAATCTCGAGAAAGTCCGCTCGCGCCTCAGAAGCGAAAGATCGAGCAGTTGCCGGGGCCCTCGCGGTAGCCGTCACGTGTAGCGCAATCGAAGATGACAATGATGCCAACGTCATCATGGATTCCGCTTTCACTGCAGCCGCTGCTTTCATAACGAAGTCTGAATCGGATGAAGTAGCATCGCAGATTGTAAACATAGGTTCGTCAGCACAGTCTTTATCTATTTCAAAGAAGAGCGCTTTGAAATTGCGCGCGGGTTTGGCGAGATTCGTGATAGACGCCTTCAATCGTCATAGCACAGGAGAAGAAGAAGAAAATGAGGAAAAAAATGATGCTATCATATCAAATGAAAATCGCGAAATTATCATCGATGCCATCATCGATGCTAAAGTGTGGGAGACTTTGTTAAACTCCGAAACATTCGGTGAAGTTCCTAAAATCGATGGCGGCGGGGAGAGCAACAAAGAGGAAGACGAAGAAACGCATCTCGCGCGCGAGGAAGCGATATTATTAGTTGGCTTAGCACTCGATAACAAGAGGCCAGGAGATGAAAACGCATTGCAGCATATTCTATCCGCCTTTTGTCAACGCGTCTTTCATCCTTCCGCGTGCGAAGCCTTAGCCGGAGCTTTACTGCGCATAGTGTATAGAAACAATCCTCGAGATTGCAGAGCTTTGGTTGAACTCGAAGCTCCGAATAGAATAGCAGCGGCAGTACATAGTCAAGTGAGAGTGTGGATGTGTCCACCAAATATGTTTGTCTTTGGGGATACCGAGGAAACAGAGAAAAACGACGCAAAGACAAAGTGTGCGCGAGCGTGTGCGGAGTTATTGCAAGCTTTAGCAAAAGAGACCGAAGACCCTGCGCTTCGTCTCGCCTCAGCGCGGTCTCCGTCACTCTTGAGCGTATTATTCGACGATTTTTTGTGGGTAAACGGTGAGTCTTTGGAGTTTGCTTCAAGTTTGGCGACGTATATTGCCGTGGAACAAACGCGAACGGCGGATTCGGAGCTATTCTTTGACATCGATGCCTTTTTCCTTTGGATCAAAGCGTTTTTTCAAGCGTTACCAAAAGCACGCATTTTTGATAGAGAAAGTGATAATGGTGAAAGCGGTGGTGTTTTGATCCCTCTTTTGAAATCTATTCGGAATATTGCCAAGAGAACGCCTCGGGCCAGCGTGCGCAAATGCCAAAATTGGGCAACTATTGAGAACGGCGCTTTATTTCTCACGTTGGCATCACTCTGCGACGGCGAATCCGGTGAGGTGGTTGCCTCTACCGCGCTCGAAACGATTCATTACGCAATTAAAACTAGTACCGATGCCGCGCAGACGTTTGAACAATGCGTAGGGTACGACGCCTTGATTGAAGCCATGAGAATTAACGAAAGAGGCAAAAGTTCGTTCGCGAGTGAAGTGACGCTTATGACCTCAATTCGATTCGCGTGTGACGACGATAATATCGATGAAAAAAGCTCTTCGCGTGCGTGTAAGATAACCTTGAGAAACCCGGGTGCGCTGCGAATCGCGTTCTCAATCGCTCGGAACAGCGAGCGGTGTTCAAAATCCTCTCAGCTGTTTCTGTTGCGGTTCCTTGTCGATTTACTCGAGAGATCCGTCGCCTCTCGAGAGTGCGCGACGAAAGCGGATGCGCTCACGCACCTTTTCGAATGGTGGTGTAATTATAATTTGGATGACAAAGCTGGCGATGTACACGATACCATCATTCACGATGCCAAATGCGTCGAAAACATTGCCAAGTGCATCGAATCTTGCGCTTCTCACTGTCTCACCGCGCTACAACTCCGACACGCGATGAAAACATTGAAAAAGCTTCGCTCGTCCGAATATAAAAGGTTACTTATTGATGCGTTGAAACGCGCGGCAATTAACGATGCGCCTCGAACTTTCTTCGATTTCGCTGGTGGCGCTTCTGGAGGGGTTCGCGTGAAGAAAAAAATTGCGGAGTGTTCAAACGGTGTCACAATTTCGATGTGGATACGCGCAGAAATTGAAGACGAAACCAACGAAGGCAATGCGTCGGCGGATCAAGGAATCTTTAGTCTCCTCACAGAAGCTGGTGTTGGTTTATGTTGCTCGTTGCGTCCAGATGGATCTCTGAAACTCTCGTCGCTTTTACCCAACGGTGAAAGGCACGATTGTTCGTTTTACGACACGTCGTGCCCAATTATACCAGGGAAGTGGACGCATGTGTGCGTATCCGTCAAAGGTGGTGGTCTTATTCTTGGTGGTAGAAATGCGAGCGCGTCGAGCGCAAACGCGCGAATCTGCGTAGATGGTAACGAATCTTACCCGCAAAAGTTGAAGTATCCTTGGAACCGAGCAAATGTGGCAACGAGCGTCGCGCAGAGTATCGCAAATACAGCTATAGGGGATCCGATTTTGCCAAACTCTTCCTACGATGGCAATAAAGGCACAGTTTCTTTGCACATCGGGGCCGCTGCTGGTATAGCGAACTTCGCAAAACCTTTCACGGGGCAGTTTGCAACATTTCGAGTTTTCTCCGAGGCGGTGGATTTCAGCGCGGCGCTCCTTCTCTACGCTTTAGGAGCGGAGTACGTCGGAGCGTTCATGCCAACCGAAGCCGAACCTTCCATATTACTCCTTCGTAGGGGTATATCAATGACAGCTGCGAGAGATGTTTTCGAGAAGAGTTTGCGAACGAGCTTGAAAATGACTATTGATGCGACTGCGGCGACTGGGAACATGCGCACTCGCATAAACCTGAATGTGTCTAAAGGCGAGTCAGAAAACAGTGACGATGACGAACTTTGCGCGAGAGTTTGCAGCACAACGTCAGCTGCAGATGTCTGCCGGTCGCTCGGCGGAGCTGAACAACTCATCCCCGAGCTTTTAGAGCAGCAAAAAGACGATACTGACGATTTGAAAGTGCTTCCGGCGGCTGTTTCGCTCATCGCAGCTTTGCTTTCGGATGGGGGATACCCACTTCGCGCGCGAGAGAAAATCATCGCTCTAACCGCACATTCAATAACTTCAAATCGACTCTCTAAAGAGCTTATTCCAGCGTTTGATTGGTTAGCGAAAAGTTGCGCAGGTCAACAACCTCGTGTAAAAAACGGCGCGGTGCAGACACCCGAGTGGTTGGCGGCGTTAGGGGATGCTCGATCTGAAATATTCAATCCCATAAAATGGGCCAGATCGACGTGCAAGGACGCGCGCGCAGAGTATGTTGACTTTTTGAGAAGTAATTGCTCAAACGCGGAGCTTTTACGAGTTTTACCTGTTCGACGAATCGTTCGATCGCTGGAAAAGTTTTGCCCGGCTGAGGACGACGCCTTTCGCAAAGGGTTGTTTGAAATCCTCGAGAACATCCTGATGGACGAAACCATTGATATCGACGGTGTTTATTGCATAGACGCAATCGAATCTTTATGTGCGGCGGCTTCACGATCAGATGCGCACGACGGTTTCTTAGTCGATTGTCTCGCTTTTCTTCGACGCGCGTCCAAGACGCACCGCTTTTGTTTCGAGCTTGTTTCAAATTGCGGAGGATTTGCTATAGCGCTTGCACCGATGTTGTTACCGAGTACGACACCGTCGTTTTCGAGTGAACAAAACTCGAATTCGGCCATGGCAGCACGGATACTCCATTTGGCGTTTTCGCTTCCTGAAACGGCATCCCCAATCGAGTTAGCACTCGATGAGAACGCCGGTGATGCGGACACTGACGGCGAAGGAAAGAATCCTTCTCCGCGCGGTCACACGAAGGCGATGGAAAATATTAGGAACGCATTGAAAAGCCTCGCGTTGAAAGCAACGCCGTCGAGTAAGAATTCCTCCTCGGCAGCGGAGAAGGATTTCGGCACGAGCAAATCTGAACGTAGAATGGATGTTGCCGCAGCGAATGGCGCAATCGATGCGCTCGGAGAAGCCTTGTTCGGAAAGAGTAATGAAACCATCGTCAATGACGAATCGAGTCAGATCCGGGAGGCTCTCGTCGAGTTAGCCATCGACGGCGACGATGTCAACGTAAAAATCAAACATCCGAAAGCGTTCGCGTATTTTCTTCGCGTGACGAAAAGCTGCAACATCGAAAAGTATGCACACGCTAAGCTGCTCTTATCGAGTTTACTAGAGAGTCACGGGAACAACGCGAAGGCGCTCTCGCAATGTAAAGTCAATATTTCAAAGTGTTTAAACGCCGCGAATGATCCGGAAGACGCTCGCATATTAAATCTCATTCCGGATGCCGCATCTAAAGAGAAAAAGGAACTGCCGATGAAAGAAGATGCCGACCAGATGGAAGATGACGATTGGGAAGACGTATCTGCGCCTCCCGCGTTTGCGATTCAAATTACACAAGTCGAAGCGAACATTGCTAAGTGTGACAAGCGAATAGCGGACGAACAGTTTGCCGTGGAAGAGAATGAAGGTTCGTTACGTCGTCTTTTATTTGGTTTAAAATCGAGATGGCAAAAAGCACAAGACCAGGTATTTGCAAGTGATGCGTCGACGGTGGGTGATCATCTCGGCGACGATGGATTTTATGTACTCGATTGCGAAAAAGAAGATTCTGTTGGACGCCGTTTACGAGTAAGAAGGGATAGAATGGATGCGTTGACGCGACAACTTTCGAAGAGCAACACTTTAGTGAATGCCGCCGTAGCCTCGAAAGGCAGTGGCGTTGAAGCGCAAGAGGAAAATTTGCCGATTTTGCAATCCGCCGCGAAGCAATGGAAAGACAAAATCGATGCAAGCGCCTCGACAGTAAAACCATCGCCTTCGGGAAACAATACAATCAACGAAGACGCGGACCTCGACGGCGATCTCACCGAATCCGATGAAGATGAAGAAACGATGCAAAAAGAGCTCGAAAGGCTTCGTGAAGTAGACGCGAACGAAAAGTCCAAGCTTCTCGACAAACAGAAAACAGCCGAGTGGCTGCATTCCAAAGCTGACGAAGCGAAACGCGACAAACACATCTTTTTTACCGTTTCGAACGTGTGCATGGTGTCGTCTTCAGATTTAGTTATCGAAGGTACTCTAGATGTTGCGAAAGACGTGGTCTTCTTTACCGCTAACCGCGATGCGGCGTTGGATTCTATCGACGACGATAAAGAGAACATAGTAAGTCGTTTTTGGAAGTGGCCCGTGAATACCATTGTAGAACTAGTCCACATGCGATGGCGTTTGCGTAATGTTGCCATTGAAATGTACACTAAAGATGGTCGCTCGGTCTTTTTCGCCTTTGCGAACAAGAAACTGAGAGTTGAAGCGTCGGTGAAAATCGCTTCACTCGATGCCTCCATCGTCATTCTTGACCGACGACAAAAAAATCGCACGGCGCAACTGATGCAAAAGAGATGGAAAGAGCGCGAAATATCCACCTTTGATTACTTGATCGCTTTGAATAAACTCGCTGGACGAACATATCACGATTTATCGCAATATCCAGTGTTCCCGTGGATCTTGAGCGATTACGAGTCGGCGACGATTAATCTCGAGGATCCGAAAGTTTATCGAGATTTATCGTTACCCATAGGTGCTTTAAACCCAGTGCGTTTGAAACAGTTCATCGAGCGCTTTAAACAGCTTGAGAGTGACCCTGATGCGTCTATGCCTGCCTTTCATTACGGCTCGCACTACTCATCTGCAGCGGTTGTCTTGTACTTTTTGATTCGATTGGAACCATTTACGAATTTATCGAGGCAATTACAAGGCGGTAAGTTTGACCACTCGGATAGATTATTCTCCGATATTTCGCAAACCTGGAACGCGGTCCTTGAATCTACCGCAGACGTGAAAGAGTTGATCCCGGAGTTTTTCTACCTTCCGGAGTTTCTCGAAAATAGCAACTCGAACGTGTTTGGGAAGCGACAAGACGGCTCCTTAGTCGATACTGTCGTGCTCCCGAAATGGGCCAATGGTAGCACGCGGACATTTATTCAAACTATGCGAGATGCGTTAGAATCCGACCATGTTTCGCATACCATTCACGACTGGATTGATTTGGTCTTTGGCGCGTCGCAACTAGGCGCTCGCGCAAAATCGAAGAAGAATGTGTTTTATTATTTAACGTACGAAGGTGCGGTTGATTTAGACGCAATTGAAGATCCACAGGAACGCTTGGCGATTGAAACGCAAATCGTTAACTTTGGCCAAACGCCCGCGCAGGTGTTTAAACGACCACATCCAAGAAGAATTCCAAGATTGCGAAGGAAACGCGAGGCGTACGCTTCCGTATACGGAGCCTGCTTGAGAGTCTTCAACGGCGAAGAAGATACCGACGACGAAAACGACGATAGGTTCTCCGAACCGTTGAAATTACAAGGTATATTCCAAGACGCGCAATTTGACGGCGCCGCCATTGTCCAACTATCTTACGACCGCGATAAACTCGTGGCGGTTTCCTCGAATCGTAAAATTTGGACCGCGAGAGTCGTTCGCGAAGGCCATAAACTTGATTTCGACTTCCAAGACCAAAACGCGAGAGTCTCTTTGGAACCAATTAACTCGGCGAACAGCAGCACGAAAGACCAACCGTGCAGATCTATCGCGAGAGAAGCAAAAGTTCGTGAACAAATTATCGGTGGCGCTCGAATGCGTACGAAAGGCGATCGATCGTTTGAGGGTGAAATTCCGCTCAGTGCGAACGGGGTTACAACTCTCGATGGCGGCCGAGTCGCCGTTGTGTCTGGTTTTTGGGACGGAACGATACGTGCATACGCTGGCGATGAATTATGCGGGGAAATCGCCTGCTCGAAAGGCCACAGAGACATTGTCGAGTGTTTGGCGATGGACTTACTGCCGCACCCATCGAAACCGTGGAGATTAGATTTTGCCACGGATGGGGGACACACGTTTTCTGGAGGGAGCATATCTGCGGTACAACACCGCGTGTTTGCACCAAACGTGAACAAATCGAACATGAAATATGGGTATTTAGTTTCCGGCGGCGCAGACGCCTCCGTCGGAGTCTGGGAAATCGTAAGCACGCCAAACGGTTTCGGATTACCTGTGCTGCCCAAACTGCAAAAGTTCGGGCACTCAGACGCCATCGTCTCCGTATCTGTCAACGCGTCGCTCGATATCGTCGTCAGTGGATCACTCGACGGAACTTGTCTTTTGCACGACTTGAACGGCATCGGGTCTGGCGGCTCCTCGAACTCAAACACGAACAAAGGCGATCGAAAGTTGAACGATTTCTTCGAGGAGGAACTTTTGAGTGACGCGGTACCGTTACCATCGCCGTCGGATGATATCGACGGGAAGTATAAAGAAAAAGTATGCGTCCCAGTTTGGTGTTCGATCGCGTTCTCCACGGCGAAGATATTTGTCTTTTGGTCGATCGAGCATCACGCGAACGCAACCACCGGCGTCGCTCATCCTCCCAACGGCGGCGTCCTACGTTCCTACTCCACCAACGGCGCCCTCATCTCCTCCCTCGACGTCTCCCGAAAAGATGCCATAACCTCCTTCTCCTTATCCTCGGACGAAAAATGTATCTTTCTTGCCACCGCCAACGGTTTCGTCAGAGTCGTCGACGCCAAACAAACAGGACTCCAGGTCTTGCACTCGCTGAGAGCGTTTTCGAGCTTTAAAATCACCTCGGTGTGTGACGTCGGTAACTTGCTCTTTGCCGGTTTAGAAGACGGGAAGTTGTGCGTGTGGACGTAAAAGTAGTTTAGAAATAAACGTCTAGAAATACTAGTAGTAGAAATCTAAGAAGAAATAGAATGCATGCCACGCGACGCGCAAAAGCGTTGAAAATCTAAAGAGTTTTTCTCGACCGACCCCAAAATCACGAGTAAAATCTCCTCAATTATTGTGACTCCTTTTTTTCTCTGTTTGAATTTGTCGAATTGCCCCAACGACCACACATAAAACACACGACACACACACATAAATACATACATAAATATCTTTATGCCCGCCTCGAGAAGAGCAGGGAAGAAACAGAATCGCAGTGATAAAAAGAGACATTCGTTGGACCATTTGTTGCCGTCTTATAAACCGTCTACTACTACACAGAAGAATTCGCCAAATCGAATTTTGAGCAATAAAAGTCCAATTCAACAACAGAAAGCAAACGCGAAGTTTAAGAAGAAGATGCCGACGACGAAGAAGAATCCTCCTCCTCAAAAGCCGGCGGCGAGAACCTCTCGGAGAGGACAACCGCTCGACCCAGCCGTGGCGGCTTTTTTTGACCCGAAAACGAGCGTCACGGCGGAATTGTTAAGTCCAGGAGGCGGTGGTGCAGGAGGAGCAACTTTTTCCCTCAAGAAGAAGAAGAGTAGTAGTAGTACTACTACTACGAAGAAGAACAACAACGAGAAGAAGAACAAACCGTTGCAAGTGAAAAAGACGGTGGCGACGAAAGTGTTGGCCCCGCGAGGGGGAGCGCCGCCTGCAAAGAAGAAGAAGACGCCGGCGAAGAGAGGAGGGAGAGCGGCGCCGGCGGCGAAGAAGACGGCCGTTCCGAAGGCGCCGCAGAACTCGACGCAGTACATCATGGCGGAAAGAAGACGGAAATCGAAGCCGGAAAGACCGATTAAGAGTTTGACGTCGCCGAGAGCGGAACGGCTGGCCAGTCCGGGCGTGCCGCCGAAGAGTAACTTGAACATGTTCGGGAGCATGATGCCGCAAGCGATGAAGGAAGACGAGGAGGAGATGGACGACGGAGAGGATTTGCAAGAGTTAATTGGGGATATTTTCAACGAAAAACCAGTCGCAGTTGCGGCGAAGAGGAAAGTTGGCAACATCGGTGGTCAAGGAGGGAAGAATACCAAGTCTAACGCGGAATCGAACTTATACGACGCGCAGAACACTTTGATCGAGTCGCAGGCGAAGAGAATTGGCGAGTTGCAAAACGAAATCATCCGGTTAAAGATGAAACTGAGAGACTTTGAGGACGAGAAGATGATGGCGGATTCCAACGCCAGTCAGCGTCTGATGGAACGCATGAAAGGCTTATTCAAGTTCTAAAAACGAAAAGTACAGTACTCAATCTACTACTTGTACCTCTACTGGTACCTAGTGATAGCTTTGTTGTTAATTTATTATCTAAATGAACCGTATTTCTTCAACACGGCTCGCGCCAAGTCGTCGCATCCGGACGCTCTGTATATCAAGCTCAAGTTATACGCCGCTTCGACGCTTAAATCTGCGTTTTTCGCAAGATCTTTGTTCGTTTTCACAAACTCGTCTTTAATCTCTAAACACTTCTCGTACAAAGGCTGCGCCAAGTACATCAAATTGATTTGGTGTAAAGCTCTCGCGGCGTTGTACGTCGCCTCCATAGGTGATACATCATTTCTTTGTTTCGCCATCGTATTTAACTGACAAATCGCACGCAAAACTCTTGCGTTCTTTTCAGAATCACCAACGCTCAAGTGCGTTTGTACCGCACCGTGAATTTGTGAGCACGCGATGCCCAAACGTACGTTCGGTTCGTTCGGCGCTAAACGCAACGCTTCTCTCGAATGCATGTTCGCCACCGCCCATTGATCGTTCCAGCCGTGGATGTATCCGGACGCTAACAACGCTGGAACTTTCTCGTTTACGGTCGTTTCAGAGTTAGTTGTGTCGAATTCGTTTCCTGGGAACGTGAATGCTTTTACCGCTTTTTTCGCTGTAGCTAAAACTTTCTTGGCGTTGGTGGTGTTACGACACCCGTCGCGCAAGACGATGTTCCACATTTCGAGAATGTCCGGGTACGCGGTTACAACTTTGTTCGCTTGCTCGGCCATGCCGAACGCGTTGCCTTCTAATTGTGAAAGTTTTGTTCGCATGTAACGAATCGCCACGGTTTGTTCTTTGGACAAACCTCGAGGAAAAGACAAACCAACGATTTTGTCCAATATCGAACGCGCTTCTTTCAAACCGCCGTCCAAGAGAAGCGCGTGTAAGACTTGCACGATCATCACGAACTGCGTCGGGTGGCTGAAACTCGCCGTAGAGTCTCTGTGTTTGTTCAAGATATCAATTTGGTCCGTTATTTTCTTCATTTCTTCCTTGAACTCTTTCGCTTCTTTCTCGCGTTGCAATCGCTCCGCTTTGTCCTTTTCGGTCTCTCCTCCCTCGTCATCGACAACGCTATTATTATTCGTCTCTTCGTTTTGTTCCTCCTGTGGTTGTACTTCGCGTTTTTCGGCGGCGATTTCTTCCGAAGTCTTCGTCTCTTCACCCCGTATTTCTCTTTCAATCTCCGCAACCTCTTCTTTCGTCAAGAATTTCTTATCGAGCTCCCGATTTCTTTCCAAACGTTTGTTCTCGAAGCCTCTAAACGCGCCTTTCGACAACGGGACGAGTTCTTCCTTCCTACTACCGCCTCCGTTCCGACCGCCCCATCCGGTCTTTTGCTTCTTCTTTTTCAGCCCATCTTTACCTCCGGTTTTCTTTAAGTACGCGCTATTTCTCGCGTCCTCTATGTTTTGCAAGTGCTTCGCATCCGCTCGTAACTTTTGAATTTGCGCCTTAACGTCCAACGCTTCGTCCAAGATTTGTTGGACCGTTGGTAACGACTCTCTTATAAAGTCATCCATATTTTGTAACGATCGTCGTAATTCCGAAGCTCGTAATAAAACATTATCATCCACGCTATCGTTTACCAGTTCTTCTAAAGATGGCAACATCTCTTTTGCCTTCTCTTCATCCTTCAACTCGTACAAGAAAATCTCCGTCAATTGTACTCTCGCCGCCGAGCTGTGTTTTCTCGTGCTACAAATCTCTTCGTAAACTTGTTTCGCACCTTCCACACCCCTCGCTATTCGCGCACAATCGGCCATTTTCTCCCAAACGTCTGCGCTATCACGCGTTTTGTCGTATATGAGAAGCGCTTTGTACACTTCCATGGCTTTGTGTTGATCGTTGCCGTGTTCTCGATGCGCGTGCGCCAATCGAAACAAATTTTCAGAGCTCAAATCCGGAAATGGAAACACGTTCTTCTCTCCTTTCTCTGCTCGAGGTGCAGCCTTCTCTATCGCGTCCATGATGACATCCGTACAAATTCTCCCTACTCTTAACTTTGCTTCGCAATTCTTTTCGTATTTAATCGCGTCTTCGTCTGTTTTGTGTTGCTTGTAAATCCCGGAAAGCATAATCAATGCTCTAGCCTTCATCGCCTCGCAATTCAGCGGGAACGTTTTCATCTCCTTGTACGAAAAATGACATTTTTCTTCCCACACTCGACGACATAACTCCACGTATTCGACGACTTTTTCCCACCAATCTAACTCGCTCACTAAATCAATCAAGAACAACATCGTTTTCATGTCCACTCTCGCGGCGTTCTTTCTCGCGTACCCACCTAAAACTTTCGCCGCGTTCGGCTTCAGGTTACACTCCATGCACAAACTCATGCACTTTATGTGCACATCGTACGGATCTATCAAAACATCTTTCGGTCCTAATGATTCTATAATTTGTTCGTACTGCGCAATCGCCTGTCTCTTCTCGCCAAACTCCTCGTACAAATCTGCGCTGTTCAACCTCAACAAATTCCTCTCCGCGTCGTCTAAAATCCCCTCCGACGCTTTCACTGCTCTGCTCAAACAATATATCGCGTGTCGTCTGTTCTCCAACGTCAGCGCCATATCCGCAATTCTCAACCACAACTCCACGTCTTTCTTACTCACGTGCGCCGCGATGGAATAAAAATCCATCGCCTTCGCCATGTCGCCCTTCTCTTCGTAAATCAAACCGAGCGTGTGATACGGACTCGCCTCATGCGGAGCGACCGTGATGCACTCGTGGCACTTCTCGATCGCCTCTTCCACGAAGTTCTGCACGTACAGCATGTTTGCTAATCCTAAAATTTTCTCCGCCTCTGCGCTCACTCGCATCTTCCTCGACACTCTCGTTCTCTTCACCCCGGGAAGGAACACTTTATTCTTCTGTCTGCTCATCGCCGTCATCGGTTTCATGCTCAAAAACGCTTTCGCCTCGGCTGACATCCCAGTCGCCGCGTCCCCGTCGTCCATAGCTTTTAAAACGTCTCGCGTGGTGTACGTCATGTGCGCGTTTTGTAACGCCGTTTTGCGTTGAATTTCCAAGTTCCTCTGCGTGAAGAGCTGCCGTTTTTTTCCCGCGATTTCTTCGTACGATAACGGTTTGTTCGTGTTGTCGTTGTCCTCGTCGTTCGCGTCCTCTTCTTCCTCCTCCTCTTCCAAATATTCTTCGTCTTCGTCTTCTTCTTCGTCTTCCTCCTCGTTGTACTCGTCGTCCGGCATCCAGCCGGTCGTGAAACGAAACATGATGTTATTTTTTGAATTGGTTTCGAGTGAATTGTGAAGAAAAATTGAAGATGTCTTTGTTTACATCGGGCTACATGTTTTAGTTCTATAAGTCTCTCTCCTTCTCTGCTATCTCTCCATACGATGAATGTTTTAATAATATATAATTGGTTCTTTTCTTTTCTTTATGTTGTGTTTCAAAACAGTGCATTTCTGTTTCTCTGTTTTCAATTCTTCTTCGACCGACCACGCGCGCAAAAGCTCTTCTCTCTTTTTTTAGTTTCCGGCGAGGTACTTTCTGTACTGTTTTCGTCGTCGCTCTTCCACTTGCTCTTGAGCGCGTCGTCTGTACGCTTTCAAGTCCGCGCATCGAGGCACCGGGCACTCGTGCGCGACGCAGCCTTTAGAGTGAACTTGTAATAACGTCCAGATTTTTCGGCACAAGTGGCATCCGCCAGCCGCTTTGGTTTGACACTTCATCGCGTGTTGGAAGAGTTGTTTCACCTTGGCGCAGTTCGGGTTGTCGCACTTGGCGTTGGCACACGAGGAAGCGTGGACGAGTAAAGCCATGGTTCTTTCGATTTGTTGCTGTCTGGCTTGACGTTCCGCGTCGGTCATTTGTTGCTTTTCGCCTCGGCCTCGGCCTTGGCGTTGCAACGGGTGTTGATGACCAACACGCACGCGGCACTCTTCGCAAATATCAAAGTCAGCGCACTTTGTGCATCTGTAACCGGCACCGGCTTCGAGTTCGCGAGAGCAGACGTTACAAGTAGCCACAAACGCTGGTTCGGATGGGTTATTCAAGTGGTACAACACCATCATCGTCGTGTGCTTCGCGCGACGCAACGAATCGAATTGGAAGTGGTTTCCTTGACACAACGAAAGAAACGCTTGTCGCGTATCGAAAAACTCGGATTGCATGGCTTTGTCCTCTTCCTCTTTGACTTTCTCTTCTTTCACGGCCGGCAACGGCGGGCACTTCTGGCACACCAACTCGCCTCTGCTTAAGAACTTCTTCTCCTCTCTGGGCATGGCGGACTCGATCGAGTTACACTCCTCGCACAGACGCAAAGGATCTTTCGGATTTTCCTCCTTCGGAACGTACAAGTTTTCCTCCGCGACGGTTTTGCGGCAGTTCGTACACTTTGGCGCCAAGTGCGCCAAGATGAAATCGTTGCGCATGGCGGAAATCGTCACGCCGAGTTTTTTCATCAACTCGGAGTCTAAATCACCGTCGACAGACGCCGAGTAGACTTTTTTGTTTGCAGATTTTGCCGCTTTGCGCGCGTTGACTTTCGTGCCCGTCGTGAGCGTCTTCATTTGCTTCTTTTGCTCCTCTTGTTCTGCGATGATGCCTGGGATCCATTCTTCAGCAACGCCGGGAAAATAATCGCCATCAAAGTACGGATAATCTCTCGCCGATCGAACCTCTTGCAAAGAGCCACCTAAATTGTACTCGTCGTAAATGTTCGTCACCGAGTGCACGATGCCTTCCTTGGCGGCGCCGCGGAGCATCTTCATGTACCACTCGCGCAACTTGTCGCTTTTAGGGACTTTTTGCACCTTCGGGTGACAATACAAAATGTAATCGTCACCTTGGAACGGTGGGCACGCCCAAATAAAACACGAGGTGAACCCTCTTTGTTTGGCGTAATCCAGGTAGCCAATCAAAATTTGATGGTACACGAACGTTCTCAGTGCCATCGGTTCGCCGATGCTCGCGACGATACCTTCCGGGCGGAAGTATTTCACCGAGTCCAAATAAGACAAGTAAATGCGTCGTTTGTTCGGGTTCGGACAATCCTCGCCGTACTCTTGGACGTAAATTGCCATCAAACACACGTCCACGCCCTCGATTTTTTGAAAGAGCAAAATGACTCTATTCTTGTACAAAAATTCTTCCGGGAAACCGTCCTTCTTGAACGCATCCATGAACCGCTGTTTCGTGTCGCACTTCTTGTCGGTTTGCGATACGACACGAATGGTTAAATCCTCCGCGGTTGGCACCGTTTCGACCGGTATGCCCAGATGTTTCGCTCTTGCGACACGTTCCTCTGCCAAAGCATCCAAGACGCGCTTCTCCAAATAGTCGCCCAAAACTGTCTTCGTCAACGTCTTGGCCGGTTGCATGGAGTTGGGACGTTCAGACGTCACCGTTCGCTCTTGCTTCTCGATTTGCGATAAAATGCACGTAGGGCACGTGAAATGCGCTTCGCCGTGGGTGTTCTTCCTCCCGTTAAACAAGACACATATTTGGTGATACCAATTGTTGCAGAAATCGCATTGGACCCACGGCTCTTCTAAATCGTCGTCGTTCTTCTTCTTAATCAAAGAGTTCTTCGGGAAGCGTTGGCCTTCGATATCGATGTGGCCTTGGATGGTATTATAACACGGATTACACCACGTGTCCTTACGCATCTCGCCTCCCGGAATGTTTGGGACGTGGTAGTACACTTGACCTCTCTTGATTCTTCCGACGCACGAGTAACAATACATCGGCGGCGGCTCAAACGTTAACCGTTCGACGCCGCAAGCGCGGCAGGAAGACTCCGTAGCGTTGGCAATAATCTTGTCGGCTTCTGCATCGCGTCGTCTCGCGGACATTGGCGCCACAATACCAGGTATTTTCTCTTTCCCTTCCGTCAGTCGTAAAGACGCCAAATGCGTTCGGATCTCCTCCGGCGTGAAACATTCCATCAACGACGTGCCTTCGCCTCCTGGTTTTCTATCCGCGTTTCCGGTCCCTTTCACCATCAACGGCGGAGGCATCAAATCAAACTGCGCTTGCGCCGCCTTGGCGGCCGCTTGTTCAGCTTTCGTCATCTTCTGTTTCTTCCCACCACCTTGCGCCGCCGCAGCCTGTTGCTGCGCGAGCATCGCTTGTTGTTGTTGTCGCTGTTTTAACATCGCCGACCGAACTGGGCCGCACACCGGACAACGCGGATCTTTGCAGTTTTGGTGGTGTTTCAACAACTCTCTGGACGCTAAACATCTCGGGTATTGGCACGTCGGTAACGTGCACTTCAAGACATGCTCCCATAAGTGCTTTGCCACGTGGCAGTGCGGCGTATACGGACACTTTCCTTCCGCCGCTTGACATTTCGACGCGTGACGAAGGAAGAGCAACCATCGCTGTTGCTTGACAATGTACGCTTTCTTGATTTGCTCGTCGGTTGATCCGGGCGGCGCGGATGCCCCCGGACGGATGTGTTGTTGCGTTTGTTGCGTTTGCTGTGCTTGCTGTGCCGCTTGCTGTGTCGCTTGCTCCTGTTCCGCCGCTAATCGAGCCGCAGCTTGCGCTTTCGTTTCTTTCTTCTTCTTCTTCCCGCCCGCTGCGGCTTGTTGCTGTTTGCTCGTCGCAGCGATCGCTTTCGCTCTCGCCACTTGCGCTTTCTTCTCAGCCGCAGTTAACGGTTTATTGCTAGTTGTAGTTCCTTGGTTAAATTGCGTCATTTGCGCTGCGGTTAATGGAACGCCGTTTGGTCCGAGCATCTGCATCGGCGCGTTGTTCCCGCCGCCCGGCGACCCCGCTTCTTGACCTCTAATTAATCGCTGTCCATTTGCTAAGACGTTCCCAACCCCGTTCATGGGAACCATTTGCCCTGGTGGCGGCATACCACCACTCCCAATCAACGCACCAGGTGGCACCGCTCCGTTCATTCCCATACCGTTCGCGCTTCCAATCAACGCCGGGTTCGGTTGGCCGCCGTTCATAATCTGTTGCTGTTGCTGCTGCGCTTGCGCTTGTTGCTGCTGTTGTTGCATCTGCGCGGCTTTTGCACCGGGCCTCGTCACCATAATCCTCGCCACGGCCTGTAACCTCGCCTCTAACGTATCTTTATCGCAATACTCCTCCTTCGTTCGCGCGCCTCGATACACCGCTTCTTCGAGACGCAACACAAAGTCCGGAAGCTTTTGTTGCCACTCTTTCGTCACGGACGGTTTGCGCTGTTGAAACAAACGTAATCTGTATTATTATACGTATTATCAAATGAAAGAGTAAATCAAGTTCACCTCGTCAGTTTATGTTCTAGTATCAAAGATCTTCAAACGCGTTTTTTAACATCCAATCGATGCGACGTTCGCGCGGCGAAAACAGCTTCTCAAAGAAGACTTTCACGCGTGTATTTGAAAACGAGTTTGGACCAAGAGAGAGAAAACCAAGAAAAAAAAAACAATCTCGGTTCTTTTCGCCGCGCGACTACGACCAAATAAAACGAATAACAAAACGTACATGTGTTGAATCAAGATTTTCCGTTGTGGAATGTCCTCGTCGCTTTGCCACGTCCGCCATTGCCCGCCTTTTCTTGTCGCCTCGGTCCCGTTGGATGCCATTTCCGATTACTCTTCGCTTTACGCCTTTCTCTCTTTCTTTTCTCTGTTTTTCTCTCTCTGTTTTCTCTTCTTTCAAATTTTTTGTTCGTCTCTTCCTCTTCTGTTCTTTCGTGGCCCTTCTTTCGCCTTCGAAAATTTCTCCCCTGCCTTTCGCGCAATCTCGCTCGACCACCGCGTATACTCTTCTTCAACGCGCGCGCGATCCGAAGTTTCTTTCCGATCTTTTTCGCTCCTAACGAGGCAAACGTAATCGAGCCGATCAAATACCGGTGGATTTGATCGGTTTTTTACGACGTAACGTGCTCAAAGAGGACGATGAATGGAACTCTGGTGCGCGGTGGAGATTGGGAGATTTTGATTTGTGAGTGCGTGCCTCTCCAAGCAGCACACAAAGTTTTTGCAGGTAAAAGAGGTGAATTTTTTTTCAAAAGAGGATGAAACCAAAGAGCGACTGTTGCTTTTCTGTGCGCTTCTCTTTCTCTCACTCTCTCTCTCTCTCTGCTTTCTTTCTTATAAGCGCTCTTCTCTCCGATGACGAGAAGAAGAATCATCGCACGAGATTCTTCTTCTTCTTCTTCTTCTTCTTCTTCTTCTTCTAAAGCTCGTCCTTTCCCTACTTTGTTGGGGAAGTTTTATTACTAAAGACGACACCGCGTACGCCTTTTCTTTCGCAGAGTGGGCGTGTGTGTGTTTTGGTCGTTTTGCTCTCTTCCTCGCGTATTTTCTTTTTTGGTTGTTACTTTCTTTTGGCTTTGGCCTGTGCTCTGCTTTTTACTTTGGACGAACGACGAGTTTTTTATCTCCAGAAGAAGAAGAGACTCTTTTCCCCTCTTCTATCCAATGCGTGGGAAACACGTTAAAGTTTTTATCATAACACACAACATATAAGAATAGAAAGAAGAAGATGATGTTTTACGGAGTATCATCGTCTGTATCGTCGTCTGTATCGTTCGTATCGTGGATGAGAAGGACAGCAGCAGAGAACAACAACAACCACGGCAGAAGAAGAGCAACGACGACGGCGCAGAAGAAGAATTTGAGGAGGGAAGTCGTGTCGTCGTGTGGTGGGAGTTCGCGGGGGTTGCGAGAAGAACGCAGGCGTCGAAGCGCCCACGCGAAAAGAAGAGAGAAGAAAATAGAGGAGTTCTCCTCCTCGCCGCTGTGGGTCGCGAACGCCGGGTCGTCGGCGAACGCCGAGTCTGAGTTTTACGCCGCCCAAGATGCTCGACACAAAGCGTTCCTCGTCGCCAACGAACTGAAAAAGAAGAAAAAAGTACCAAAAATTGTAAAGAGAACGGTTTCCGCGTTGGTTTTAGGCGTTTTGGCGGCGTTTTTCCTCGGGTTCGGAGGGTGGTTCTGGGTCGCTTTGATCGGTTTGTGCGCGTACGCGTCCGGGACGGAGTATTTCGAGTTGATGTCGAAAGTGAACGAGGAGCTGCCGCACCCGCCGCCGAGGTGGGCGGCAAAGTGGATAACCGCGTGTTCGGTGTTTTTGTGCGTAATCTTGCACGTCTCCGGGGGGAGATCGCTACCAGTGACGATGGCTATGGTTGCCGCGTTTTCCTGCGCGGTCGCGGCGTTAATTTCGAACGAAGAGTCGCACTTCATTGAATTCACGACGACGTTGTTTGGATTATTTTATTGCGGGTTTTTGCCTTCGTTTTGGATTAAACTGAGAGCGATGTCTGGGATTCCGTTGGCAATCGATCGAGCCGGGTCTATCGTTTCCAGTTGGCCATTGCAGCTAGGGGGACCGACAAGTTGGACTTTAGGCGTCTCCATCACGTTGATGACGGTGTTGTGCGTCGTCTCTGCGGACGTCGGGGCGTATTTCAGCGGTAAAAATTTTGGCAAAAAATTCTTCGGGAAGAAGTTGACGACGATTTCGCCGAATAAAACCATCGAAGGCGCCATTGGTGGTGGGATTTTTAGCATCGCGTGTTCCGGAATATGCTGGTATTTGTTGGGGATTCCCGAAGAGTTGTGGAGAACGTTAATTATCGGAGGCTTTATTTACGCGAGTTCAGTTTTCGGAGACTTGTTGCAATCGGTGATGAAGCGCAACGCCGGCGTAAAAGATTCCGGAAAGTTTATCCCCGGTCACGGCGGATTTTTGGACAGATTTGATTCGTACATGTTTACTGGCTCGGTGACGTATTACTTGACGCTCGCTTTAATAGTTGGATTGAATATTCGCCCGAAGTATTTCGGCGCGTAAACAGATTGTGTTTTTAATTATTACTCTTTGCGAAAGAAAAGTCATATCATACATATTCACAAGAACTATATTTTGCTATTTAATCTATGCTCTATTTATGTGTGCTTACGCGCGCCTACGATACATATGTATAAGCTAATTAAACTATTCTTTGCCTACAATTCTCGCTTCCTTAACACTATGTACGAGGTTGTTCCAAAATGCCATCGATCGAACGTCATCACGTCGCAAGTATCTCCTACGCTCTCCCTGACTATCTTTTCTATGTCCTTATTCCAAGCGCATCCCCACTTCTTTTCGTGCATATCAACGTGCGCGTCTAAGATGTTCGAGAGCCAATAGTCGTGCACGCTTCCTTCTGGGGGACGTCCGTGTTCCAACATCAATATCTCGCCGTTTGGTTTCGTCACCCTCGCGAGCTCCTTCACAACCTTCCCTGGATTCGCCGTGGAGCAAAGTCCAAACGTCATCACGACGTAATCAAAACTGTTCGATTTCTGTTTCATCCGCGTCGCGTCGTCCACTTCTGCTTTGATTTCAGTTGTTCCATCGTTACCTACCCGCGAATGAAGAAAAATTTTCTCTCTCGTTTCCTTCACCATCGCCCCCGACGCGTCCGTCAACACCACGCGCTTCAACATCTTCTCCCCAAACGGATACTTGTTCAAATTCCGCCCAGTTCCACACGCCGCTTCCAACACGTCTCCTTTCTTTGCTCTCCGAACTAAACGCGTGCGCAAGAAATCAATGCCGGTGAAAAACTCGTGAAAGTTCAATTCGTCGTCAAACGTTTTCGCCAATTTGTCGTACGTTTCGACCGATGATGATTTCGACGGTGTCTTCTTTTTTGTGCTCTCATCACGACGAGAACAACAACAATTTCCCGAAGGTGGTCCGAGCGCGACGCCGTACCCGACGCACAGGCCTACCGATGCCGTCGCCGTCGCCAATCCAGTCGTCAGAAACAAGCGAATAAAACTCATTCTTCATATCTTGTTGTTTTGACGAAAACGGACCAACGAGAAAATTTTCCCTTTTATTAGATAGTTGGGTGCACAGTTTTTGAGGAGACAGAGGAGGAAAAAAAATCAAAAATCACCCGCAGAATCATCTCCCACACATAGGAGAAAATAATAATAACACTAGACTCTCTTCTCGTCGACGCGCAAAAAACGGCGGCTCTTTTGTTGTCGTCGTTGTGCTGCCGTGCGTGCGTGTGCGTGTCGACGTGGACGACGGCTTTTTTTTTTCTCGAAGAAGAGAGAGGACTTAGTATATGACGAGAAGAGAGGAGAAGAGGAAGAGGGATGATTTGATTTTTTACGACGCGAATCTGCTGTAGGAGTCGTCGCTTCTTTCTCGCGGGAGTATTAAAATGGAAACGAGACCACCACCACCACCACCATCGGAGGAAAAGGATGAACGCTCGCGTCGGCGTGGTCGTCGTCGTCGGAAAACAGAAAAGAAGCGACGACAGGGAGGAGAGAAGAACAAAAAAAAACAGAACGAAATTCCGATTCTTTTGAGAGCGGTGTACGGTCGTCACGTGTACACGGTGCGAGAGGCGATTCGAAAAGTGTGCGAACAGTTTCGCGGAGCGCCGAAAAGCGTGATGAAAAATTTGGAGGATAAAGAGAGAGATTCGAGAGCGTACGCGAGAGGCGTTTTGGACGAGTCGTTTATAGCGCTACCGGAGAGGTTACCACCGCTGGTGATGAAGAGTTCCGCGGAGGAAGAGGCCGAGGAGGAGGAGGAGGAGGATTTGGGCGCGCGCGGATATCCGACGATGAGTTCGCCTCCGGCTATCGGGAGACCGACGGCGAAGGAACGCGTGGCGACGGTGCAGATGAAGTTTTTTAGCGCTCGGCAGAAGCCGAATAACGCGTTATGTTTTGGATTGACCAGGTTTGCCAAAGGAAGAGACGAGAGGAATTGCGTGAATAGCGCCGAGGCGTTTGCGACGAGCACGCATTGGGGGACGTTGTGGGATCGCGTAGGGGACGAGATAGCGGAGTGGTTGATGTTGTACGCGAGCGGGTTCGCGAGTTTGACGTCGACGTCGACATCCACAACGACGGCGAACGCGGAGAAGATCGTTCGACAGTTATTTGAAACGAGTGGTGCGCCGACGGTGATTGCAAAAGCGAAGAAGAAAAGTAAGAAGCGTTCGCGTGGTCGCCGATTGAGTAGCGAGAAAGAGGAGAGATTGGTTCAAATTCTGGGAAAACCAATCACATCTGAGCATGTGGTTTTTAAGGCGTCTATGGATCGCGCGAACTGTACGTATAAGAAAAGCACGGCGAGCGCGCTGGCCTCTGGGGTGAGTCACCACGAGTCAATGGCGAACTATAGCAGCGTTTTCTCGCAAGGCGCGAAGAAGATGAAGAAGAAACTCACTCCAAAACAGATTAAGAAAGTAAAACGGAGGAAAGCAAAGCGCAAAGAGTACGCCGATATGAAGAAGAAGGCAAAAGAAGGCAATGGAAAGGTAGAAAATGGACAAC
>Ga0115552_1000543_pt1 | contig 21503 bp, 18 predicted proteins | sample COGITO_mtgs_1103_3_FD_87178 | JGI IMG/M metagenome (GOLD analysis project Ga0115552, IMG submission 87178) | Pelagic marine microbial communities from North Sea - COGITO_mtgs_110328 | ecosystem: Environmental > Aquatic > Marine > Epipelagic | place: Germany:Helgoland, sampling site Kabeltonne...
GAGGTAATAAGTTAAACGTCTGGAATACAAAACCAATCTCCGTATTACGCACTTCTGCAAGCTCATCATCACTCATGCTGCTCACATCACGATTATTTAAGATATACGTTCCAGAAGTAGGAGTATCAAGACATCCTAGAAGATTCATTAAAGTAGATTTTCCTGAACCAGAAGGTCCCATAAAAGCAACATACTCTCCTTTATCAATATCTAAATCAATGCCTTTAAGTACATATACAATTTCATTACCTAAAGGAAAATCTCTTCGAATATTTCGAATCTTAATCAGATTACTCATACTATAATTACTGTATTGTTAGTGGAGGATCACAAATGGTTTTGCTATTAGAAGACTAAAGTAAGGGATTGTTACAAATTTAGATGGAATATTTTCGCTTTAAGCGAAAAATTAAAGAATACGTCATCACTTACCGTTGGTTTTTATATTACAATTTTATATAAAAATGCTCTTTGTGTTGTTCTTTTCTAAAAAAAATAAATCCCAACCAGAAACAATCGATCGTCACCGTAACTTCAGGAAGTTTTTTCAGTGCTTGCCAGGCATCTGTCATTTCTGGAGACCAATGAATATCATCAAAAATCCATACCGTTTCATTGGTAATGGTTGGCAATAAGTTATGGGCGTATTGTAAGGTGGCTTCTTTAGAATGATTCCCATCAAAGTAGATAAGGTCAAATTTCTTTTTAGGGAGGTTTTTTATGCTTTCGCGAAATTCTCCTATGACAATATCTACGTTAGAAATCTCAAATTGATGAAGTTGTTTTTTTGCTATCTGCGCTGTTTGCCCACATCCTTCCAAACTGATTACCTGAGAGGTATCATACGATGCTAAAGCAATAGTTCCCATTCCTAAAGAAGTGCCTATTTCTAATATGCTTTTTGGTTTAAAATACGTCACTATACGTTGCATATTTTGCATGCGTTTTAAAGAAGCTCCAGCATAACGGGCAATGTCCTTTACCTTTCTTTCATTGGAAGTAAATACGCGCGAACCAGCTCCAAAATCTGTTACTGAAATTCTTTGATTATTTTGTAAAAGTGTATTTCGATAGTCGATTAATTTTTGACTTCTTTCTTTTTTTGTTTTGGCTTTGAGACATTCTTTTTTAAATGAAAACACAAAAGGGGAGTGTATCCCATGGAGATGAAATGTTTTTGGAAGCCATTTTATGTACGTGATTATTTGGTGTAACAACGTGTTTATAATAATTTAATAGCGGTTTAGATATAAAGACCCAATTTTTTGAAAATTTAAATCACAAATTTCAAAATAAAAAAGATATAATCTTTGTTTTAAATATTAGCATTCAGCATTCAGCATTCAGCAAGTTTTAACAACCTCCAATCATTAATCCTTACCCTTCCATTTTTGAAGACAAATCAAACCAACGTTCTTCTTTGGTTTCTATAGCGGTAATAATTTTCTTTAAAGTCGTAGATGCTTTTGTGATCTGATCTTGTGTTAAGTCAGGATTTAAGAATTCTTTCTCTTTTTCTGCCTTCTCTCTTTCTAGTTGCGCAATTTCACGTTCTAATTTGGCGTGTTCTTTTTGTTCTTGATAAGAGAGTTTTCCTGAGTGTTGTTTTTCTTTCCAAGATTTAGTTTCTGATGCTGGAGTTTCTGTAGCTTCTGCAATTACTTTTTGATTTGCAGTTTTAGTAGCTTCATTTGTATGATTAAAACTCACATCACCTTCGTACGTACGATAGTCAGAATAGTTTCCTGGAAAACCATCAATAACAGCATCGCCTTTAAATACAAAAAGATGATCTACGATCTTATCCATAAAATAACGGTCGTGAGAGACAACGACAAGACACCCTGGGAAATCTAACAAGAAATTCTCAAGAACATTCAGTGTCACCACATCAAGATCATTGGTAGGTTCGTCGAGAATTAAGAAATTTGGGTTTTGTATAAACACCGTACATAAGTATAAGCGTCTACGCTCACCACCACTGAGCTTTTCTACAAAATCATATTGCTTTTTTGCATCAAAAAGGAAACGTTCTAGTAATTGCCCCGCTGAGATGATTCGTCCTTTTTTAAGGGGAATAAAGTCTCCAAACTCTTTAATAACGTCAATTACTTTTTGACCAGGTTTGATGTCAATTCCTTTTTGAGTGTAATATCCAAACTTCACCGTATCTCCCACAACGACTTTACCTGAATCTGGACGTAAGGCACCCGTCATAATATTGAGAAATGTAGATTTGCCAGTTCCGTTTTTTCCGATCACTCCGATACGTTCTCCAGTTTTGAATACATATTCAAACTTGTCTAGTATTTTGAGGTCTCCAAAGGCTTTACTTACTTTATGAAATTCAAGAATTTTACTTCCTAAACGTTCCATATTGATTTCTAGCTGTACTTGATGGTCATTTCGTCGTTGACTAGCACGTTCTTTGATTTTATGAAAATCATCAATACGCGATTTTGATTTTGTGGTACGTGCTTTAGGTTGGCGACGCATCCACTCAAGTTCTTTTTTATAAAGTAGTTTTGATTTTGCTAACTCGACAGATTCAGTGGCTATACGTAACTCTTTGTTTTCTAGATAGTATGCGTAATTCCCTCTGTAGTTATGTAATTCTCCTTGATCGAGTTCTATAATCTCATTGCACACATTTTCTAAAAAGTACCGATCATGCGTTACCATAAAAATGGTTAGATTTTCTTTTTTGAAATAGTCTTCCAGCCACTCGATCATTTCAAGATCCAGATGGTTGGTAGGTTCATCTAGTATGACCAAATCTGGTTTACTCAGAAGCAGCGAGGCTAGTGCGAGACGTTTTTTCTGTCCCCCACTTAAAAGTGCTACTTTTCTATCGAGATCGTGTAGTTTTAGTTTTGATAATATTTGTTTGTATTGTGTTTCAAAATCCCAAGCTTGCATGGCGTCCATCGCTTCAAATGCATGTTGATACGCATCTTCATCTTCTGGATGAAGTAATGCTTTTTCATAAGCAGCAATGGCTTTGACTATTTGATTGTCACCCGTAAATATGGTTTCTTCTACCGTAAGTGTTGGAGATAAATTAGGTTCTTGTGGTAAATAGGAAATGGTAATTCCTTTTCGAGAGACTACTTGACCGCTATCTGTGGCTTCTAGGCCAGCAATAATCTGTAGCATGGATGTTTTTCCAGTACCATTTTTGGCAACAAACCCTATTTTTTGGTCTTTATTAATCCCAAAGGAAATGTCTTTAAATAAGGTGTGCTCACCAAATGATTTTGATATGTTTTCTACAGAAAGATAATTCAATGTATATGTTGTTTTGGCATTTGAATTGAAAGATGAAATTCAGTTCAAATATTTGTTTTGGATGCTTAAAAACGAACTTTTTTAACACTGCAAAAATACCTAATCTATAGATAGGATGACAACTAATTATAATTCCTTTTTTGAAATTATTAAGGACTATATGCGTTAAACCTCTATCAAAGTTTCATTATTAACGATGAACGCCTATATTTGTTATTCATAACCTTAACCTGATGAAATACCCTGCTGTGCTTTTACTGCTCGTCATACTTGCGAGCATTTCTTCCTGTATCCCTATAAAAAAGCTTACGTATCTTCAAGAGAATACAAAGGAAAATGATAGCTTAATTAGTTTGCAATTACAACAACAGCCCTACAGAGTTCAAGTAGGAGATGTGTTGAGTGTTCGCCTAAAAGCTTTAGATCAAGAGCTTGTAGAGTTTTTTAACCCTATAGGGTCTGGCTCTACGTCACTGGATGAAGGATTTTATTACGATGGTTTTGCAGTAGATAGGCACGGAAATATACGAATGCCTACGTTAGGAGAATTAAATGTTTTAGGGCGTACTACTGAGGAAATACGAGGGATTGTTGAAAAAAAACTTTTAGAAGATTACTTTGAAGAAGAGGCAAACATTTTTGTGACTGTGAAGCTAGCGGGAATACGCTATACCATGGTTGGTGAAGTTGGAAATCCAGGTATTAAAACAGAACTTGCAGAAAATTTATCAGTGATGCAAGCTATTGCAAATTCAGGGGGGGTTCCCATCACAGGTGATCGAACTGATGTCGTTATCATAAGACAATATCCTGGAGGACAAAAGGTACATCATATAGATCTAACAACGATTGGTGCTATGAATTCTCCATATTATTATTTACAACCTAATGATATGATTGTGGTAAATCCTTTACCTCAAAAAAGTTTAGGTGCTGGGACAACGGGTCTAGATAGTTTTAGAACGATATTGACTATACTGACGGCACTTACGACCACCATATTACTATTTACACGTCTATAAGCTATGGATGAAGATTTTGACATACAAGACTCAGGCAGTTTTTTTGATTTTAAGGGATTTATACTCAAAGTCTTAAATTTCTGGCCACTGTTTGTAGTTTGTTTAGCCATTGCATTTGGTGTTGCTTATTACAAAAATCTACGCAAGCAAGCCGTATACCGACTTTCGAATATGATCTCTATTAAAGACGATCAAAATCCTTTATTTACAGGAAATACAAGCCTTGTCTTTAATTGGGGAGGTACGACAGATAAAGTACAAACCAATATTATTCTTTTTAAATCACGTACACATACTGAAAAAGTAGTATCCTATTTGCAATACTATGTTAGTTATTTACAGCAAGGAAAGTACAACTTGATTGATGTATATGGAAGAACGCCTTTTAATTTAGAGTTAGACAATACCAAAGGGCAATTATATAATCAACGTATCACCATTAAAGATATGGGTGATGGTCGTTTTGAGTTTACGGTTCCTTTTACAAATAGTAAGGCGAGGCTTTATAACTATACAACGCACAAGTTAGATAATGCTACGATACTTACTCCGGAATTTAAACAAACGGTGCAACTAGGGGATACACTAAATTTTCCTTTTTTAAAGGGTGTTTTTCAACCAACAGAAGTGCTTCCCGTAGCTGGCAGAGAATATTATGTACAACTAGGTGACTTTAATAGTACGGTAAAAAGATATCAGGGGATTTCTGTTGTTCAAACTCCTAGGGGATCTTCTATATTAGAGTTAAGCTTAACGGGAAGTAATAAAAAGCGTATTGTAGATTATCTCAATGCTTCTGTGATCCTAAGAGAAAAGGATGAGCTCCGACGTAAGAACTTATTTGCGACTAATACCATTAGATTTATTGATAGTAGTCTAGTCAATCGTAATGCTGAGTTAAAATCTGTTCAGGACGAACTCAATGAGTTTAAAAATAACAATATTGATGTTGCCCTTAAAGGCGGGTCTGCAGCCATCACAGCAAAATTAAAAGAGTATGATATTGAAAAGGACGAACTAGAACAGCGGTTGTCGTATTATCAGATGTTAAATAGTTATTTGAATTCTCGAACAGATTATACAAGTGTTCCTGCACCATCTGTATCTGGAATTGATGAAGCAAGTATTAGTAATAGTGTAAATAAGATTGTACAACTCTCTGTAGAGCGAAGTGATCTCCGGTATTCTGCAAAAGAAAGTAATCCTAAGTTTAGAGAAATTGATAGAAGTATTAATGCAGAAAAAGAAGTGTTGTTAGAAAACATAGCTTCCTCAAAAGGGATTATTAATCAAGAGATAAGAGATATAAATAAAGACATTAGTATTGCTGAGTCAGAATTACGTAAGTTTCCTAAGGAAGAACAGGAACTGGCAAATATTCAGCGTAAATATGCACTGAGTGAGGGCGTGCGTAATTTATTCTTAGCAAAGCGGAGTGAGGCAAGTATTATCAAAGCGTCTAATGTTTCTGATATTTTATTTATAGACGAAGCAAAAGATGTTGGAGGAGGACAAGTAGGCCCTAATACGCGTCTCAATTATATCATCGCCACATTAGTTGGGGGCGTGATTCCTTTAGTGCTCGTTTTTTTGCTAGTATTTTTTAACACCAAAATCACCAATCCAGAAGAACTCAAAAAACTCTCAAAAATTCCAATATTAGGCATTATAGGAAAGAGCAAGCACGGGAATAATCTTGTGGTACGCGACCGCTCTCGTTCTGCTATAGCAGAAGCTTTTAGAGGAATACGATCTAGCTTACAGTTTATGTATCGTAAACAAGATATAGAAGGGGCAAAAACAGTATTGGTCACTTCTTCTGTAAGTGGCGAAGGAAAAACATTTACATCTATTAATATTGCTTCTGTTTTCGCTTTAAGCGAAAAGAAAACAGTACTAGTAGGTCTTGATTTACGTAAACCAAAAATCTTTGATGATTTTGAATTGTCTAATGAGACAGGCGTGGTGAACTACTTGATAGGACAAAATACGATAGATGACATTAAACAAGAAAGTGGGATCCCGTTTTTAGATATTATTTTATCAGGTCCTGTACCTCCCAATCCATCAGAATTACTATTAAGTGATGCGATGAAGGAGTTTATGGAGGAACTAAAGAAAACGTATGATTATATCATACTAGATACCCCTCCTGTAGGATTGGTAGCAGATGCTTTAGAGATTATGAATTATGCAGACGCCTCTTTATATATGATCCGTCAAGGATATACTAAAAAAGGGATGCTAGGTTTAATTAAAGATAAGTATGCAAAAGGAGAGGTGAGTAATGTCAGTTTTGTTTTAAATTATTTTCAAACTAAAGGAAAATATGGATATGGCTACGGGTATGGATATGGCTACGGATATGGGTATGGAGGCTATGGTAATGGATATCACGAAGACATAAAAGGAGTGCCATTCTTTAAACGATGGCGTAAAAAAATAACAAAGGCTTTTAGAAGGAAGTAATTTAAATTTCTTAAATAGTATATTTTGAATAAGGCAGAGGAGACAGCATGGTTGTATGAGATTAAGCCCAAAGGGAAGTTTATTGATCTTAATTTTAAAGAAATATGGCGCTATCGTGATTTATTGATTTTATTTGTAAAGCGTGATATTGTAACTGTCTATAAGCAAACAGCTTTGGGGCCTTTATGGTATTTAATTCAACCTTTGTTTACCTCTGTAATTTTTACGTTAGTTTTTAACAATGTAGCAGGTATTAAAATAGATGGAGCACCCTCATTTCTTTTTAATTTGGCAGGAATTACCTTATGGACCTATTTCAAGGAATGTCTTACAAACACTTCCACAACTTTTACATCTAATGCGGGATTGTTTGGAAAAGTCTATTTTCCAAGAGTTATATCACCATTATCTAGGATCATATCAGGTCTTTTTAAGTATGTTATTCAGCTTGTCATATTTATAGTATTTTTTTTCTATTTTCTTTTTTTTAAGGAAAAACCCATTAGTGTAGGAAGTACTCTGTATTTATTACCCGTAGCCATTGCGACTATAGCAATGCTTGGATTGGGAGCAGGAATGATGTTAAGTGCTATTGCAACAAAATATAGAGATGTAAAAATATTGATATCTTTTGGAGTGCAATTATTACTTTATTTATCGGCGGTTATGTACCCGTTAAGTCTTGTTAAAGAAAAACTATCTGACTATGCTTGGGTGGTTGAATATAATCCTATAGCACAGGTGATAGAGGCGTATCGCTATATGTTATTAAATGTAGGCGAGCCTAATATAAAAGGCTTATGGATAAGTTTAGCCTTAAGTATTGTGTTTGTTTTCTTAGGACTTATTGTATTTAATAAAACTGAAAAAACGTTTATAGATACCGTATAAACTTATGGAGAAACAAATCCCTCTTTTTTATTGGTCTTCTAAGTTTTTTGAAAAAAAAGAGCAAGAAAACTATGGTGATATTTTATCTGCCCAGATGGTTTCCTGGGTAAGTGGAAGAGCGGTTGCTTTTTACAATGCGCCAAATAAAAAAAAGCGTTGGTTTAAAAAACCGTACCTCATGGCTATTGGGAGTATTATGAGTTATACACAACCCAAAGCAATCGTCTGGGGAAGCGGTATTATCTCTCGGAAAGATCAATTTTCTGATGCTACTTTTTGTGCTGTTCGGGGGCCGCTTTCGCGAAAGCGTATACTGGAATTAGGATATTCATGCCCCGAAGTATATGGAGATCCCGCCATCTTATTGCCAAAATATTACCAACCTACTATTGAAAAGAAATATGAGTATGGGTTTGTCCCCCATTACGTAGATCAGAAAGTTGTTCAAGATTGGTACGGAGATCAAGCGGATGTTGCGGTACTTAACCTTATCAATGATGATGTATTATATACCACAGATCGGATCTTAGCATGTAAAAAAATCATCAGCTCGTCATTGCACGGGGTGATTGTCGCACAAGCTTATGGAATCCCAGCGATTTGGATACAGTTTTCTGATAAATTGAGCGGAGACAATGTAAAATATGAAGATTATTTTCTATCTGTTGGAATACAACCATATCAACCTGTATATGTAGAACAAAAAAAATCACTACAGGAATATGAAACGATTTTTTCTAAGGTAACAACCGTCCCTAGTGAGCAAAAGATAAATGAAGTTCAAATAGCGCTTACCAAAGCATTTCCAAAAGAACTCTTATGAGCGATATTATATTAAAAGCAGAAAACATATCAAAGCAATACCGGCTAGGGCTTGTGGGCTTAGGAACATTAGCTCATGATTTTAATCGGTTTTGGCATAAGATACGAGGTAAAGAAGATCCGTATCTTAAAATAGGAAGTGTAAATGACCGTAGTGCCAAGGCAAGTTCTGAATATGTTTGGGCGTTACAAGACATTAGCTTTGAAGTAAATAAGGGAGAGGTTCTTGGCATTGTAGGAAAGAATGGCGCCGGAAAATCTACCTTACTTAAAATACTCTCTAGAGTAACAGCTCCTACAGAAGGCAATATTAAGACAGCTGGACGTATTGCAAGTTTGCTAGAGGTAGGAACAGGGATGCATCCCGAACTTACAGGGAGAGAAAATATCTTTTTAAATGGCGCGATTCTCGGAATGACAAAGGCTGAGATCAGAAGTAAAATAGATGAGATTATAGAATTTTCTGGCTGTGAAATGTATATCGATACCCCTGTAAAACGCTATTCTAGCGGAATGCGGGTACGATTGGGTTTTGCCGTAGCCGCATTCTTAGAGCCTGATATCCTTGTGGTAGATGAGGTACTTGCTGTAGGTGATGCTGAATTTCAAAAGAAAGCTATTGGAAAGATGCAAGACATCTCAAGTGAAGGAGGAAGAACCGTATTGTTTGTAAGCCATAATATGGCTGCTGTTCGTGATTTATGTACCCGAGTCATCATATTAGAAAACGGAGGATTAACTTTTGATGGTGAGACAAATGAAGGCGTAAATAGATATTTAAGCGAAGACAAAGTTTCTACAGGAAGAGAAAAATTTGAAGAAAATGAAGAAAAGTTTAAAGCTCAATTTAAAAAGTTTGAAATTCTAAATCTAAAAAAGGAGTTAACTTCTAAATACCATTCTGGAGAAAAAATGTGTTTTAGAATATTTATTGATATTAAAACAAAAATCAGAAATCCTATCTTTAGTCTTAGATTAAGTGATTTTAATAATGTGAATGTTATTACTTGGAGGAGTAATGATTATATAGAAGAGCCACTTCCTAAAAACTGTGATCAAAGTTTAATAGTTGATATAAAAACAAGAGATTTATTTTTATTAAACGGGATATATACATTATCCATGAGTTTTCTTGATGGTAAGGAATTATTAGATTTTCATGAAAAGTTTATAAATTTTGAAATCCTTCCTGATAAACCTAGTGAAGACTTTTACTCTATTACAAAAGCAAAGACTTCTAATAGTATTTTGTTTTCTATAGGTGATTGGGCTGTAGATTTTGATTCATAAAACAATAGGTGCTTAAATATGAAGGATTATAAAAAACTATTTACTGAAGAAAAAAAAGTATTTTGGAAAGAAAATCCAATCCATGGCGATATTGATATCTCTATACAAGGGATACCACCGTTTAAAATGCACTGTAAAAATGATGATACCGTTGTTAAAGAATTATACTGGACAGATTTTAAAGGATGGGAATTTACAAGCTTAACGCTCTGGAATAATCTATTGGATGCGATACAAAAAGGGATTGTTCTCGATATAGGTACTTATTCTGGAATCTACTCTTTAATTGCATCACAAAAGACCCATGTAGAATATATATATGCTTTTGATATTCAAGATAAATGTATCGATCGGACAGAGGCTAACTTTAGATTGAATGACATTTCTAATGGGAGTGTTGTAAAAGCAGCTTGCTCTAATGAAAATGGAGAGGTTGTATTTCATTATTATGAAGAAGAAGGTATTATGAGTTCTGTAGCAGGTCTTATGTCTAAAGAGATGAATAATCTCTCAACAACAGTAAAGTCAATTAGACTCGATGATTGGTATAAAGACTTGGGATCAAAAACACCGATCTCTTTACTCAAAATGGATGTAGAAGGTGCAGAACAGCTGACTTTAAAAGGAATGAAAACTATTTTAAAAGAATGTAGTCCAAGTGTTCTTATTGAAATAAATGATCACACCGATCTAAAAGCAGTAAAAAAATTATTCCCTAAAGGATATAACATATTTGATATCAACGAAGACGAACTCATTATCAAAAAACTGGGCTTTTTTAATAAGCCAAGTAGCTTTAGAAATTATTTATTTACAAAGTTGAGCACTGATAAAATGTCAAAAATCTTTACAGGAACGATTATTAAATAATTCAGGTATGAAGGTCTGCATAGTCTCTGGTAGATATCCAGCAACAGATTTTGATTCTGCCATCAACCATAAGGTGTATGCAGATCGATATGGATATACCTATGCACACTGTAATTGGCCTACAAAAGAACAAAACCGTTATTTAAATAAGATGCATTATATACAAATGTATATAGATGCCTATGATTATATTGTATGGATAGATGATGATGCTTTTTTCTTTGATTTTGAAAAAGATATTATGACGTATGCGCCAACTGGCGATGCCTTTCTCTCTATATGTAAAAGCCCATCGCACAAAACGTTAAAAACGTTTTTTAGCTCAGGACAATTTATTCTCAAATCTTCAAAAAAATCAAAAGATTTTATAAATCAGGTTATTCAACAAGATTTGAATGTTGTCAAATCCTGGTGGACAGAAGATTTAGGGTATTTTTCTAATGGCGATCAGGATGCCATGATTTACTTGCTTAAAACAAATCCTATATTTAAAAATACAGCCGAATTACACGACTACAAATCATTTAATAGCAGACCTGAAAATTTATTTAAAGATGATATTCATCATCCAATGATATTGCATTTTACTGGAAAAGTTGAGGTAAAAAAACAACATTACCTAGAAGTACAAGAAAAGCTAAAGTTACATAGTTCGTTAGTTCCAGAAAATATATTGAAAGCATATAACCTTCACGTTTACAGGAAGCCACAGAATAAAAGTTTAAAGCAAAATATAAAACGATTGATCACGTGGTTAAAACCTTAAAAAAACATACAAAACAGTATTTGCCAGATGATCTATTGAAGCATCTTGAAAAATATCCCTACGTTTTCAATCCTAGTATGGTATATTATATGGATTCTTTTTTAATGACTATACGAGTGTATGATACAGACAGCAAAACCATTCAAGCGCATCTATATAGTTGGAAAGAAGACCAACCCTATACTTTTGTAAATCTTACCGAGTATTTTATAAACGTACTGACAGCCCAGAAAGTAGCAGATCCAAAACTCTTTATCATGAATGATGAGGTTTGGGGAACTTTTAATACAGGCTATGTAGCTAAAGGAGAGAATCAAGTAGTTCTTTTTCAAATTAAAAATACTGAGGTTAAGAATTATTTTTACTGTCATTATAGCGAACGTACACGTATAGAAAAGAATTGGGCATTTTTTATGAAAGATGATTGTATTTATGCCCTTTACGGAATCGATCAAGTAAAAATTTTAAAAGCAACTTCATTAGATATAATAAAAGGGAATACCTTAAATTTTGATGCGTTTTCGACGGTTGAAAAAAAGAAATATCAAGAATACACTATAGGAACTCCGTTGATGACATTGACTGATACCACCTATGGTTTTATAGGGCATAAAAAAATTATATTCAGAGGGAAACGTCTTTATTCAGGAAGAGCCTTCATATTCTCACCTTTTACAGAAACCCCTTTGAAAATATCATCTAGACCCCTTATCCATTCTTATAAATCACTTGCAGGAAATTCTTTTAAGTTTAATAAAAACTTGATTTCTTGTACTTATTTCTCAGGTATTACAATGTATATGAATGAAGTAATTATCTCCTACGGGATTAATGATGTAGATTGGAATATGGTATCAATAAAGCAAGACAAATTATGGGCATAAGGACGTATTATTGGAATTCACGTAAAGTATCTACGCTGCGTTTTTTTATGAATAAGGTTACAAATCCTTCAAACATAGCATTTAGACATGGAAATGCTGGTGATATATTTAATGCAGACCTCATACGATACATTTACAAAGACGAACCCTTAAATAAAGATTGGGAAGGACATCGTTTGTTATTAATAGGATCTATTTTAAGAGTCAATCAGACAGGCGATATCATCAACGGGATTGGTTGGAAAGGAGATGATTTATCTTCTAGAGAAAAACACATCAGCGAAGCAAAAGTATATGGCGTAAGAGGTCCTCTTACAAGAAGTTTATTCGAAAAATATGGAGCAGATTTAAGTGATTTAAAATTTGAACTAGATCCAGGGTTATTAATTAGAGAAGTTTATAATTTAGATCTTAGTAAAAGTACAGAAGACCAAGTTATTTTTATACCACACTATAGAGACTTATTCGTATATAAAAATAACTACCCTAAAGGAGTTAAGGTAGTAAATATTGATAATAAACCTGAAACAATAGCAAACGAAATCTTAAAAGCTAAAGTCGTTTATGCCTCTTCTTTACATGGGATTATTTTTGCCCACGCCTTAAAAAAGCCGTGTGTCTTTGTAGCACCACAATCTGAAGAACCCATCTTTAAGTATAGAGATTATTATTTGTCAATAGGCTATGATATGCCAGAACCTTTAAAAGATATTTATTCGATTAACTTTATACAGGATACAGCCATTTTACCTGAAAGAGATTTTTCTATGAAAGATTTTTATTTTCCAGATTATGAATCTCTTAAAAAATACAAGGTGGTAGAATAAAGGTGATGATAAGAATAGTACACATAGCGTCATGAAAGTATTTACTCCCGTTCAAAAAAGCGCAAATTCATTTTTTGATGAAATCACCTTTCATTCAGAACATGAATACGTACATGGCACATTAGATGATGATACGTCTGGTTACACAACCATTCTTATTCAATGGCCAGAACAGATCTTTAATTGGAAGGAGCCTGACGATCAGCAACTATCTCACTTATCTCAGGCGATAAAAAAATGGAAACAATTTTCAAAAATCATCTATATCGTTCATAACGAGAAACCACATCTTGGAATGACAAAACAATTCCAGAAATTATATGATATCGTGGAGTCTTCTAGTGATATACTATTACATTTTGGAAAGTATAGTCAAGAAATATTTGAAAAGAAATATATCCATTCACAGCATCGTATTCTTAAGCATCCACTATACAAACGTTCTTTTCCTTTCTTTACCAAAGAAGAAGCTAGGAAGCAATTAGGGATAGACCTAGGGAGAGAAGTAATGATTGCACCTGGAAAAATACGTACCCTAAAAGAAAGAAACTTAGTATTAGACTCTTTTAAACAAGTCAAGAATTCAAATAGAACCTTGATAGTGCCTAATATGTTTTGGAAACAATCAACTATAGAATTTGTAGGTCGTCAAAAATTAAAAGGTATTCTTGATGTCAAGACTAAAATAGAAAAACAAATGAACGGTATATTCAACCCCCCGGACTATATCGTAAACTACAGTTTTATAGAGGCAAAGCAATTGGCTTTATTCCTGGCGGCTTCCGATGTGGTGTTCATACCAAGGATACATACTCTAAATTCTGGAAATATATATTTAGGGCTCACTCTTAAGAAAATTATTGTGGGTCCTGAAACGGGTAATCTTACAGAAGAACTAAAAAAGTTTGACTTTCCTATATTTCAACCCAATACGCCAGCATCGATTAAGCTTGCTATCGAGGAAGGTTTTAGGCTTAGTACGAAGGTAGAAGAAGTATATAAAAATATATTTACTGAAGCCTATGAACCTAAAAATATTGCTTCACAGCTTGATCAAATCATACGCGAAGGATGAAAACCGTTATTTCCATAATCATCCCATCGTACAACAGAGCGCATCTTATTCAAGAGACGCTCAACTCTGTGGTCGCACAATCTAGTCCAGACTGGGAATGTATTGTAGTAGATGACGGCAGTACCGATGCTACTGTTGAGGTGGTGACCGCTTTCGCGAAAGCGGACTCAAGAATACACCTATTTCAAAGAGATGATACTTACACATCTGGAGGTAACGGGGCACGCCAAATGGGATTAGATCGTGCTACGTCTGATTGGGTGATGTTCCTAGATTCTGATGATTTGCTTGGAGTAGATTGTATAAAAAACCGTCTTGCATCTGTAGAAGAAACTATAGATATGTGTGTGTTTCATACGGCTTCATTCAAAGTGGAGGTAAAAGAGACAGATGTGTATTGGAATATGTTGCACAAAAGAGAAACGTGTGAAGAATACCTTATGCGATTTCTCTACCAAGATATGCCTTGGCATACCACTGGCGTCTTATGGAATGCTGCATTTCTTAAAAAAATTGGTGGGTGGAATCAAGAGCTAATTGCATGGCAGGACTGGGAACTTCACGTAAGAGCACTTACGTATAATCCAAGAGTAAAAGCTTTAGTAGTAAAGGCTGATAATTATTACAGACTTGATGTTGCTGACTCCATTGCGACCAAGAAAAAATCTTTAGAATATCTTGAGGCCATAAAAAAAGCGATTGAATCTGTAGAAGGTAAGGTGTTAGAAAGCAATATGATAAAAGAGGCTAAAACACATCTTCGGTTTTTGATTTATCGCAATCTGATTGGCTATCCTATCAAGTGGAAACAAATGAAAATCCCTTTTCAAATAAGGAATTCTGGAATTCAGTTTCAGAGTGTGTCTCCTGCAAGGTTTCTCTACGCCTATTGGAAAGAACGTGTATTTGCCATTACGATCATAAAACGATTTTTAAAAAATAAATGCAAACTTGACTATTATAAACGGATGTATCCAGAGACCACGTTTTTAAAAAAGCGAATGTAAGCATGCAGTATATTAAACAACTAGATAGTGTTAGGGCAATTGCTGTTATTTTAGTGATCATAAGCCACTGGTTACCCAATCAGAATATATTAAACAGAATCCCTAATGGACAAATTGGGGTGGATATTTTCTTTGTGTTGAGTGGGTTTTTAATATCAAAAATATTATTGGATAGTCGTGACAAAGCTAGAGTGCAAAATGTGTCAACGTTTACAGTTTTAAAGAATTTTTACATACGGAGATCGTTGCGTATTTTTCCTATTTATTACCTCACGATTATAGTGGTTTATTTGGTGGCGATGTATGCCAACACGCCAATTAAAGATCCGTTTGTCTATTATGCTACGTATACGGCAAATTTTTATTTCTTTGAGCAACAGTCTTGGGAGGTACTCCTTCCTCATGTATGGTCTCTTGCTGTAGAAGAACAATATTACTTAGTCTGGCCGTGGTTGGTTTTATTACTTAATAGAAAGTATGTATTCCCTATGATCCTTGTTTTTATTGCTATTGGGATAGGAAGTCAGTTGTTGTTAAGTGGATTTAGAATGAGTAGAATATTGACCTTTACCTGTTTTGATGCTTTTGGACTTGGGTCTTTACTAGCTTGGGGTATCACCTACAAAAAAGAAAAAGTATTTCTCTATTTCAAACGACTTTCTGTAGTTGCTATTTTGGTGTTTTTCTATTTTATATACAGTGCCACTGTAAAACAGTGGAATGTTTTATCCGTAAGAACCACGGTGTCTATCATCACACTCTGGCTCATTAGTTACATTTACATATATCATCAAACCGATAAGCTTAAAGGAGCATTTATTTTAAACAATAGGATATTAATTTTTATAGGTAAAATAAGTTATGGGATTTATTTATATCATAATATCATTCCTAGTATGATCACAAAAAAATATATTGATGTATATTTTAACCCATTATTGCCTGATTTCTTTAATGTAAAATATAAAATGTTGTTGTTGATCGCAGAAAATTCGATACTTGTTATTGTAATTTCGTGGCTCTCTTTTGTGCTCATAGAAAAACAATTTCTTAAGCTCAAAAATAGATTTAATTACATCCCTAAAAACACACCGCAATAGTATGAAGCAAGAAAAAGGAATTTCTGTAGTCATTTGCTTTTACAATAGTAGTGAGCGTATCACCCCTACCATGCAAAGTATTTTTCTTCAAGAAGGATTGGCAACGATTTCTTGGGAATTAATTCTTGTAGACAATGCGAGTACAGATACGAGTGTGGCGTTAGCACAAAAGCTTATAGATGAAGCTGCATTTCCAAATGCGAGTATTGTTAGTGAAAGCAAGCCAGGACTCAATTATGCGAGGAAGAAAGGAATCGATACGGCTCAATATGATACAGTGCTTTTTTGTGATGATGACAATTGGTTAAATCCAAGATATGTAGAACGATCTTATAATTTCTTGAAAGAAAACGACGCCTACGGTGTGGTGGGAGGTAATGGTGTTGAAGCTTGCGAAGTGGAGCCCCCTCGTTGGTTTGAGAAATTTAAGAGCATCTACGCATTGGGGTGTAGAAGGGATGGTGATGTTACCAATGTGTATGGAGCGGGGATGTGTTTTAGAAAATCTATTTTTGACGACTTTGAACCTAAGATGACGGATAGAAAAGGAAAAAGTTTATCCTCTGGAGGGGATTCAGAAATGTGTAATTACGCTGTTGCCAAAGGCTATAAAATCAGACAAGTATGTGATAATACGTTTCAGCATTTTATCCCTAAAGACCGACTCACCAAATCATATTTATACCGGATGGCTAGAGGAATGGGACAAACAAAAGCGCAATTGATCCTCATTAAAAAAAATAATTCTAAAATGGCAACAGGTGTTTTTTATAGAATGAGACTGGATACAAAAAAACTTTTCACACACATATTTAAATTAGATAACGTTAGATTTGTTTTTGAGTTAAATAGAGTTTATTCTTATTGGATCACACTGATTCGTGCCTAAAAGCTGCGAATTGTAGACGTCATTGGTTAGGCATCTGTAAAGAACTATTAGCGACATATATCAAAAGAATACATGAAAAAAGTATTGTTATTTTCATCATTGTGTAAATCGAAAGAAGTATTAGAAGTAGTACTCCCTTCCTGGTTAGCATTAGATACAGAGGGAATTGAGTTAGAGATCCTTTTGTATGATGATAATAACAATAAAAAATCGATTACCTTTCTTAAAGAATTTGAGCAAAAACACCCAAGCGTAAAAATTGAGAGAGATTGGATACAAGAGACCTCTAGTTATAAAACACATCATTGGAATAAATCGCTGACCGATAGAATTGCGAGCATAAAAAATAGAGCTATTAGGTATGCTTTGGATGGAGCGTATGATTATATTTTTCTTTTAGATGCAGATCTGGTATTGCACCCTAAGCTACTACAACACTTAATACAATGCAATAAAGATTTTGTATTTGAACTTTTTTGGACGGTTTTTCATGACCAAAATTTTGCAAAACCAAATTGTTGGGATATCCATTCTTGGAATTATATCTATCCAGAAACGATACTACAACTCCCTACACCAGGAACTTATAAAGTAGGTGCGGGTGGTGCTTGTACACTCCTTACAAAAAAGGCTTTGGAAAAAGGGCTTAGTTTTAAACGTATTGAAAATATGCCTTATGCAGGAGAAGATAGACATATTTGTACTCGAGCAGAGGTATTAGGAATAGCTATTTATATTGATACTCATTATCCCGCTTTTCACGTCTTTAAAGATGAACAAAGTAAAGAAGCTCAAGCTTGGTATACCAAGGGCTGCAACCCTACCTATTTTAATGCTTGGTTAGACGAAAATTGGGAATCTGAGGTGTCTAAACTATTTGAAGTAGCAAAAGCAAGAGTTCCTAGAAATAAATTAGAAAAATATAAACTTGCACTTTACAAAGCAAAACGTGCTTTTATAAACTATGTAAGATATAATTAGTATTAATTCAGTCTAAAATTTGATGAGCAAATCATTACGAATATTAATAGTAGCAGACACACTAGATGTAGATGCCAGTAGTGGTGCAAAAACAAGTTTGGCTTTAGTAGAGAGTCTATTAACTTGTAGTTATGACTTGAAAATACTTCATTATTCCAGAAAAGAGATTCAGATTAAAAAGGCAAAGACAGTTGCTATTAAGGAGAAAAAAACATCTATTTATTACATACTCTCAAAAACACAGCTTGTCCTTAAGAGAACCTTAGGAATTTCTTTGAATAAAATCACAGAAACTCGTAGAGGTTTTTCCTATACACATACGTATGATGTAGCTAGTATAAAGGATGCTATTAGTAAAGAAAACCCAGACCGTTATGATTGGGTACTAGCACTAAGTTATGCAGGTAGTTTTAGAGCCCACACAGCGTTATCTCAACTCCCAAATTGGCATTCTAAGTTTATTGCATATATCCACGATCCATATCCGCAACATTCCTATCCCAGACCGTATGATTGGGTAGAGCCAGGACATCAATTTAAAAGAGATTCTTTTTTGAAAATATCAGAGAGTGCTAGATACATGATGTATCCTAGTCAGTATCTTGGAGAATGGATGGAAAGTTATTATCACAATGCAAAAGGAAAAGCGATTATTATTCCTCATCAAATTCCTGATGTTTCTGTAAGTGAAGAAACTCCAGAATTCTTTGACATAAACCAATTTAATATCTTACATGCAGGCTCTATGATGAGTGCCCGTAACCCCATGGCTTTGACACATGCTTTTTGTGAACTTCTACAAGAACACACTGATTTTAAAAAAGACGCACGTCTTATTTTCTTGGGGAATAGATCTGTTTTTCATGAAACCTTAGAAGAACTTTCTAACAAGCATACTGCACTATATGTACATCCAGATTATCTAAATTTTGATATTGTTTTATCAATGCAGTACAAGGCGTCCATTAATGTTGTGCTAGAAGCTAAAGCCCCTATTAGTCCTTTTCTTCCAGGTAAGGTACCACATTGTATCCAAGCAGATACCCCAATACTTCTCTTAAGTCCTTACAAAAGTGAGACAAAAAGAATTCTAGGAGAAACATATCCATATTGGTCAGAAATAGATGACGTACCAGCTATAAAGAGTCACTTACTAGAAATATACGCAACTTGGAAATTGAAAAAAGGTGCTTTGACACTGGAAGTAGAAGACATCACAGCGTTAAAATATTATTTCTCTCCTGCTTATCTAGCAGATCAATTTAATAGATTATCATGAATTTAACCATCGTTATTCCAAATCGTAATAGAGATCTAGCTACCGTAAAACGTACGCTTACCTCTATTGGAATGCAATTAGGAAAAGACGTAAATGTAGTTGTGGTAGACTATGGCAGTGAGCCAACATACCAAGAAGATCTCAAAACCTATATTGCTGCCTTAAATGGAGTGACATTAATAAAATGTCCAACACAAGGGCAATTATGGCAAAAAACAAGAGCCATAAATATTGCCTTAAAGCAATGTGACACACCCTATTTTATGGTTGCAGATATGGATATGCTTTTTCATCCTGAGTTCGTCACAAAAATTCAAGAGCATCTTCACTCTGCTGAGGTGACATATTTTAACGTAGGGATTCTTACCGAAGAAGAAAGTAAATTGGAGAAGCCATTCAACGAGTATCAAGTAAAATTTTATACCAATGAAGAAGCTACAGGAATGACCTTATTTCCAACAGCGATCTTAAAAGAAATCAATGGTTTTGATGAGTTTTATCACGGCTGGGGATCTGAAGATACCGATGTACATGTACGATTACGCAATCAAGGAATTTCAGTACACTTCAATCAAGAGGAATGCTTATTATTACATCAATGGCATCCTAAATTTTATAGATCCAAAGAAAGTACAGCGCCGTATCACCCTGCTTTGGAACGTGTTAATTTTGAGTATATTTCGCTTTCGCGAAAGCATAAAAAAACCTATGCAAACCAAGGGAATGAGTGGGGAGTTCTTCCTAATGAAAAAGCCTATTTAGCGCTCGAAACACCTGATGTGAGTATCCAATGTACTGGTACATTGGATGCAATTACTGCCTTTTGTTTTCAACTTTCAGAAGGCGTTTGGAAGGGTGTTGTACAACTCACAGTACAACCACATCCAGATGCAAAGGGCATCAAAACAAACGTCAAAAAACTACTTAAAAAGAAAACACCGCTTTTTATACCTTTAGAAGAGGCAAACGCTCAACTTTTGGAGACCCTGATTGCAAATCATCGCAATACACCGTATACCTATTCTTTTGATAGGAAGAATGAAAAAATCATCTGTACCATAAATCTGTCATCGTCTTTATGAAAATACTTATGGTTTCTATGAATTCGATTCACTTTCAGCGTTGGACAGAACAGTTGAGAGATAGTGGTCATGAGGTACATTGGTTTGATGTACGTGGGGGAGCGGGAAATGCATCTTTAGATTTTGTAAAACAACATATCAATTGGAAATATCGGTTTAAAAAAGGGCGATATCTGTTCAAAAAAATAAGTACTAAACTTCCGTTTCTGACAGCTTTTTTTGAACGAAATATAGAGACAATTTTTAAAGAAAAACTACAAGAAATCCAACCAGACGTAGTTCACAGTTTTGCCTTATATGTTTCTTGTACGCCGATTTTAAACGTCATGAAGGCATCAAAAATTCCTTGGATCTATTCTTCTTGGGGAAGCGATTTATTTTATTTCAAAGACATTCCTAGCTATAGACGCGATATAGAAGCCGTGTTGCCAGAAATCAATTATTTATTTACTGATTGCCACAGAGATCAAGAACTAGCTAAAACACTAGGTTTTTCAGGGAGATCATTGGGTGTTTTTCCCGGAGGAGGCGGTTTTGAATTAGAAGAAACAAAAAGCTATATCAAACCAATAGCAGATCGTAAGCTGATCTTAGTAAAAGGATACCAAGGAAGATCGGGAAGAGCAATTCCCATCCTTCAAGCTCTCAACGCTATGAAAAAGGAATTAAATGATTATGAAGTTGTTGTCTTTGGATGCAGTCCTGAGACACTTGATTTTAAAGTGAATGTACCCAGTCAGTGGATATTTCATAAACAGATGTCACATCATGGGATATTAAAATTGATGGGAGCGTCAGTAGTTTATATTGGTAATAGTAACTCAGATGGAATGCCCAATACGGTATTAGAAGCAATATGTATGGGAGCATTTCCTATCCAATCCAATCCTGGAGATGCCACAGCCGAAGTCATTACACCCGAGATAAACGGATTACTTATTGAAGATTGTGAAGACCCTGC
>Ga0115552_1000550_pt1 | contig 21415 bp, 20 predicted proteins | sample COGITO_mtgs_1103_3_FD_87178 | JGI IMG/M metagenome (GOLD analysis project Ga0115552, IMG submission 87178) | Pelagic marine microbial communities from North Sea - COGITO_mtgs_110328 | ecosystem: Environmental > Aquatic > Marine > Epipelagic | place: Germany:Helgoland, sampling site Kabeltonne...
GATAAACTTGGCTATATAAAAAGAATTTCGGGTAAAATATCTCTCCTTGTCTGTTTGGTCGCAAAATAGACAAATTTAGTTACACCGCTTGAAGTGGTGTTTTTTTATTTATTGGAGAACTCAGAATGAGTATTACTGTAAACGCAACAGAGCGTGAAGATCAGGGGAAAGGTGCGAGCCGCCGCCTGAGAAAAGAAGAAAAAGTGCCTAGTATTATTTATGGTGGAAAGAAAGAGCCACAAATGGTAACACTAAGCATTCACGAAATTACCCACCTATTAGAAGATGAAAATACATTCACTTCAGTTTTAGACTTAGTAGTAGGCGAATCAACTGATTCGGTTGTTTTAAAAGATATTCAACGCCATCCAGCCAAAAATACCATCACTCATGTAGACTTTTTACGTGTTGATGCCAAACAAACTCTTGTCACTACTTCGCCACTTCACTTTGTAGGAGTGGAAGAAAACGAAGCCCTAAGGCTGGGCAATATGCTCAACCAGTTTGTTGTTTCGATTGAGATTTCATGTCTACCTAAAGACTTACCTCACGGTATTGACGTAGATGTAAGTAGTCTTGAGGTTGGCGATCATCTTTCGTTAACCGATCTTGTCTTGCCAGAGGGTGTTGTTATAAATGCCTTGCAACATGAGGATGTTGAGGCACACGACCAGACTGTATGTTCAGTGTCGGAGCCGAAAGTAGTTGAGGAAGAAGAAATTATTGAGGATGGTGAATCTGAAGAGGGTGGTGAAGACTCGGCAGAAGACTCGGCAGACTCTGCAGATTCAGACTCAAAAGATGGTGACGACAACGAATAAAGTATCGTCAGTCTTATTGGCTCAACAAGCGTAAAATGAAGCGCTGTAATGATTAAACTAATTGTTGGACTGGGTAATCCCGGAAAAAATTATCAGGAACATCGTCACAATGCAGGCTTCTGGTTTGTTGAGTCAATAGCTTCTATACATGACTCCAAGTTTGCTAATCAATCAAAATTTTTTGGTGAAGCCTCTGACATTAGCCTAAACTCAAACAAAGTTTTTCTGCTAAAGCCTCAAACCTTTATGAATAATTCTGGAGGCTCTATAAAAAGCTTTTTAAATTACTATGATATTTCGCCAGAAGAGACATTGGTTGTTCATGATGAGCTTGATTTGCCTGTTGGAGTTGTTAAACTAAAACTGGGTGGTGGACATGGTGGCCATAATGGCCTAAGAGATATCATTAAAGCGCTCGGGTCACAAAATTTCTATCGCCTTCGAATTGGAATCGAACATCCTGGCTCTAAAAATGAAGTTGTTGAATATGTTTTAAATGCCCCTAGCAAATCAGAACTGAGCGCAATTCAAGAGAGCATGTTAAGGGCAAGCAATATTGTTGAATTATTAGTTAAAGGAAGTTTTGAAGACGCCATGAAGGCGCTTCATACATAGCATTGGAGAAAAAATAATGGGTTTTAAGTGTGGAATTGTTGGACTGCCGAATGTTGGTAAATCCACTCTCTTTAATGCACTCACTAAGGCTGGAATAGATTCAGAAAACTATCCTTTTTGCACCATAGAGCCAAATATTGGAATTGTTCCAGTAAATGACTTTCGACTTCAAAACCTTGCTGAAATTGCAAAACCTGAAAAAATACTTCCTACCACTATGGAGTTTGTTGATATTGCAGGTCTGGTAGAGGGTGCCTCTAAGGGTGAAGGTCTTGGAAATCAATTTCTATCAAATATCAGGGAAACAGATGCTATTCTTCATTTGGTTCGTTGTTTCGAAAATGATGACATTATTCATGTGTCAGGAAAAGTTAGTCCTTTGGATGACATTGAAACAATTAATACTGAACTAGCGCTTGCAGACCTTTTTAGTGCTGAAAAAGCCTATCAAAAAGCAATAAAAAACTCAAAGGCGGGCCAGAAAGAGGGCTTGCCTCTAAAAAACTTACTCGAAAAAATTCTTCCAGTACTAGAAGAAGGTTTAGCTGTTAGATCTATAGTGTTTAATGAAGAGGAAACTAAGTTAATTAAAAGCCTTCAGCTATTAACTTCAAAGCCTGTTTTATATGTTGCAAATGTTAACGAAGATGGGTTTATAAATAATCCTCATCTCACAACATTGATAGACTATGCAAGCTCAGAAAATAGCCAAGTGGTATCTGTTTGCGCTGATATCGAGGCTGAAATTGCTGAACTTGATGACGAGGACAAACAGAGCTTTTTAGATGAAATGGGTCAATCAGAGTCTGGACTTGATCGGTTAATTAAAGCGGGATACAGGCTTCTTGGACTTCAGACGTATTTTACTGCAGGACCGAAAGAAGTCAGAGCATGGACAATTAATATTGGAGACTCGGCCCCTGTTGCCGCGGGTAAAATACATGGAGACTTTGAAAAAGGCTTTATTCGCGCCGAAACAATTTCATACACCGACTACATTGAGCACTCTGGAGAAAAGGGAGCTAAAGATGCCGGTAAGCTTCGCTCCGAAGGAAAAGATTATATTGTCAAAGATGGAGATGTAGTTCATTTTTTATTTAATGTTTAAGCACCAAGTCTGATGGAAAAAACAAAACTACTTTTAATCCTAGATGGTTGGGGTTATTCGAGTGACAAATCAAACAATGCAATTGCCCTTGCAGAGACTCCAAATTGGAATCATCTTTTAGAGAATTATCCTAACACCCTTATTGGCACCTCAGGTATTAGCGTTGGTCTTCCAGATGGACAAATGGGTAATTCAGAGGTTGGCCACCTAACTATTGGCTCAGGAAGAATTATTGAGCAAGACTATACAAGAATAGATAATTCAATCAAGTCTGGTAATTTTTTTACCAATGATGTGCTTTGTAAAGCACTTGCCTCAGCAAGCAAAAAAGGAAGAGCTGTTCATCTTCTTGGACTGGTATCCGATGGAGGCGTTCACTCACACCAAGATCATATCTTTGCAGCCCTTAAGCTAGCCAAACAGCAAAATTGTGATAAGGTCTATATCCATGTTTTTACTGATGGTCGCGACACGCCGCCTAAAAGCGCCTCAACTTATGTCAATGACCTAGAGAAACAAATTTCTGAAATTGGCGTTGGCAAAATTGTATCAATAGCTGGGCGTTTTTATGCAATGGACAGAGATAATCGCTGGGAAAGAGTTTCAAAAGCCTATAAGCTGATTTCTCAAGGAGTTGGAGAGCGTCAATCAAACAGCGCGCAAGAAGCTATTCAAGAAGCATATGGCCTAGGCGAGAATGATGAGTTTCTATCCCCAACATCAATAGGAAGCCCTGTTAGGCTAGAAGATGGCGACCTAGTGATTTTTATGAACTATCGTGCTGATAGAGCCAGAGAAATAACTCAAGCCTTGGCAATGTCCAGATTTGATGAGTTTAATCGGGAATATTTTGCTGAGTGCAATTTTGTTTGTCTAACAGAATATAAAAAAGACTTTGGTCTTGATTGCGCCTTTCCTCCGATATCTGTAAAAAATACTCTAGGGGATTGTATCTCAGACCTTGGATTTAAACAGCTTAGAATTGCAGAAACTGAAAAGTACGCCCACGTTACTTTTTTCTTCAATGGCGGTGTTGAAGAAAGCCTTCCTGGAGAAGACAGAAAGCTTATTCAGTCGCCTAAAGTAAAAACTTACGACCTGCAGCCGGAGATGAGCGCATTCGAACTCACCGAAACTCTTGTTTCTGAGATTAATTCTCAAAAATACAGACTTATTGTCTGTAATTTTGCAAACACCGACATGGTTGGACATACTGGAAATCTTGAGGCAGCAATTCAGGCGGTTGAAGCTGTTGATGAATGTCTTGGAAAAATTCACCAAGCGGCTAAAGAAACAAAAACAGAAGTTTTGATTACTGCTGATCATGGAAATGCAGAGCAAATGAAAGACTCTATAACTCAGAAAAGTCATACTGCTCACACAACTAATCCGGTTCCATTGATTTATATTGGTGACAAGAAAAGTTCGCTATTAGGCCCTCATGTTGGTACACTGGCAGACCTAGCGCCAACCCTTTTGTCTCTCATGAACATTGATCAGCCCAGTGAGATGTCAGGAAAAAGCCTTCTAACTAATTAGTGGATAGAGACATGAAACAAGCTAACCTTATTGCCCCCTCAATACTCTCTGCAAACTTTGCCAAGCTTGGTGAGGAGGTTGACAATGTTTTGAATGCAGGAGCAGACATAGTTCATTTTGACGTGATGGATAATCACTATGTCCCAAACCTAACAATAGGGCCATTGGTTTGTGAGGCCTTAAGAAATCATGGAGTTACAGCTCCTATTGATGTTCACCTCATGGTAAAGCCAGTGGATCGAATTATTCCTGATTTTGCCAATGCTGGGGCCTCTTACATAACCTTTCACCCAGAGGCCTCAGAGCATATTGACCGAACGATTAGTCTAATTAAAGAAAGTGGCTGTAAGGCAGGCTTAGTTTTTAATCCTGCAACACCTCTTAACCACTTAAACCATGTTATTGATCAACTTGATATGGTTTTATTAATGTCAGTTAATCCAGGCTTTGGTGGCCAATCATTTATTCCCGAAACTCTTGAAAAATTAAGAGTTGTTCGTGACTTAATTGATTCAAGAGGCCTTCAGACAAGGCTTGAAATTGATGGTGGAGTGAAAACTGAGAATATTAAAGAGATAGCCTCTGCTGGGGCTGACACATTTGTAGCCGGGTCTGCTATTTTCAACACAAAAGACTATAAAAAAACAATAGATCAAATGCGTTCTGAGCTATCACAAGCAAGCTAACAAAAGAGCAATCAAAGACCTGAATTTTGATACTGCAGGCCAAGGAAATTTCAAAACAACTCTGCTACTAGTTATGAGAAAATATTGGTTTTATTTTCTAAGTAAATAGTTATGGGAAAGTCCTCGTTCTTAGGCCCTGAAACAATATCACTTCATTCAGGATATGAGCCAGACCCTTCATTTGGAAGTAGGGCTGTCCCTGTTTATCAAACCACCTCGTATGTTTTCGAAACTGTTGATGATGCTGCTGCACTTTTCAATATTGAAAAGGGCGGTCATATTTATAGCAGAATGACCAACCCTACAGTTGCCGTTTTAGAGCAGCGTATTGCTGCCCTAGAGGGAGGTGTTGGGGCAATTTGTACAGCCTCAGGCATGAGTGCACTTTTTGTTACTTTTGTCAGCCTTTGTTCTGCTGGTGATCATATTGTCAGTGCCTCACAAATCTATGGCTCAACTGCGACACTTCTTAGACACACCCTCAAAAGATTTAATATTGACTGTACTTTCGTCTCCATTAATGACGAAAAAGCTCTTAAAGCAGCCATACAGGAAAACACTAAACTCGTCTTTTGTGAGTCGATTGGCAACCCCGGATTAGAGGTATCAAACCTCCCCAAAATTTCAAATATTGCTCATCAAAACAACCTTCCTCTTGTTATTGACGCCACATTTGCAACACCAGCGCTTTGTAAGCCATTTGACCATGGAGCTGATGTTGTAGTGCACTCTGTTACAAAATGGATTGGGGGGCATGGAGTAGCTGTAGGGGGGGTCATTGTTGATGGCGGAGCTTTTGACTGGGGCGCTGCTAACAAGCATCCTGAGCTTACTACGCCTTATGAGCCATTCCATGGAATAAACTTCTGGGAGGAATTTGGACCTTCAGCCCTTTCAATGAAAATTAGAGCGGAGTCTATGCGTGACTTTGGCCCAGCCATGAGCCCTCACAGTGCTTTTTTACTTCTTCAGGGCATTGAAACTCTTAATCTTAGAATGAACCAACATGTAAAAAATGCAATCAAGCTCGCAAAGTGGTTGCTGGAACAGTCTGCAGTAATGTGGGTTAACCATCCTGACCTTCCTGAAAACCCTACCTTCGACATTGCAAAAGAGCTCTTTCCGAATGGCGCTGGATCAATGTTATGCTTTGGTGTTAAAGGAGGAAGAGAAGGAGGGGCTGCATTTATTAACTCTGTTAAGTTAGCATCAAATTTAGCTAATGTAGGTGACTCAAGAACACTCGTTCTTCACCCTGCAAGCACAACTCACTCGCGACTAGATGATGAGGCGATGAAGGCTTCTGGAACAAGCCCTGACTTAATTAGAGTGTCAGTTGGAATCGAATCTGTTAATGACATCATCAATGATTTTAAAGTTGGTCTAAAGGCAGTAGAAAAGGCAACTGCGTAATGAATATTGTCGTTGATGGAGTAAATATTTTTGTGGCCACTGGGGGCTGTGCATTTGATCCAAAAAAGCCGACCGTGGTTTTTGTCCACGGAAGTGGTCTCGATCATAGATCATGGGCGCTCCAGGCTAGATGGTTTGCATTTCATGGCTTCTCTGTATTAGCGCCTGATTTGCCTGGACACAGCTTGTCAGAAGGAGAGCCTCTCAAGTCGATTGAAAGCATGGGCAAATGGCTAGTTAAAGCTATTAAACACTCTGGAGCGGAAAACATCCACTTGGTTGGCCATTCGCAGGGCTTTCTTGTGGCCCTTGAAGCCGCTATTCTTTTAGAAGACAAATTAAAATCTCTAACTGCTGTTGCTAGTGCCTCAGCAATCCCTGTGAATGAATCGCTTGTTGAGACTGCTCAGAAAAATACAAAAGATGCTGCTGATATGCTGTTGAGGTGGGGCTTTGGATCTCGATCCCATTCAGGCAGTAGTGCAGTGCCTGGAATGCAGCCAATTGGCATTGGGCGTCAAATTATGTCATCAAATCCTTTGGCTGAGGACCTATTAGCTTGCAACAAATATAAGAACGGAATAAACTGTGCGAAAAATATTAAAGCCCCCTCAAACGTTATTGTGGCAACAGAAGACAAAAACACTCCATACACATTTGGATTAGAGCTTGCAGAGCTTTTAGGAGCAGAAACTACAACTATTTCTGGCGCAGGGCATATGCTTCCAATAGAGGCCCCAAAGAGCACTTTGGACGCCATTAAATCATTTATTTTAAAAACACACCCATGAATAAAATTATAAAAGTTGGTGTCATTGGCGCCGGTACGATGGGTGCTGGCATTGCTGGCCAAGTTGCTAATGCAGGAATAGAGGTTTGGTTGCTAGACCTTCCTACTGAAGGTGAAAATGTAAACAGCCTCGCCCTAAGAGGATTAGAGAGACTCAAAGATCCCGACATGCCAGGCATTATGAGTAAAGAAGCTGAAGATCTTATACATCTTGGCAATACAAGAGATAATTTTCATGAGCTCAGTGAATGCGACTGGATTGCTGAAGCTGTCGTCGAAAGACTTGACATTAAAAAAGCTCTCTACAAAAAACTTCATGAAAACTGCAAAAAATCTACCATCATTACTTCTAACACCTCAACTATTCCAATTAGTTTATTAACTGAGGGTATGCCTCAAGACTTTTGTGAGCGCTTTGCCATTACTCATTTCTTTAATCCAGTTCGCTTTATGAGACTGCTAGAGCTAGTCAGGGGTGGGCAGACCAAAGAAGATGTGATGGAGACGCTTGATTTTTTCTGCGAAACCAAGCTTGGCAAAGGCGTTGTGCCTTGCTCAGACACGCCTGGCTTTCTTGCAAACAGAGTGGGTGTTTTTGCAATTCAGTGTGCCCTTCATAAGGCATTTGAATACAAACTCTCTCCAACCGAAGCCGATGCTTTTTTTGGGAGACCGCTTGGCCTTCCCAAAACAGGAGTTTTTGGACTCTACGACCTAATTGGTATTGACCTAATGGCTGATGTGGCAAAAAGCCTCGAAAATATCTTGCCAGAAAATGACGCATTTCATAAGTATGCTGCGCCAATAGAGTTTGTATCCAACATGATCGCCAATGGTCAAACTGGAAATAAAAATGATCAGGGTTTTTATAAGCAGATTGATGATGAGAAAATGGTAATAGATCTGTCCACTGGAAACTATGTTGAACATAAGCGCCTCAAAACTTCACTCCTAGAAGATGCTGAAAAAAATGGAGTAACTTCCATCCTTAGCGACCAAAGCAACTATGGCCTCTTTATCTGGGATGTGCTTTCTGAAACTTTATCCTATGCGGCCTCACTAGTGCCTGAAGTTACTGAAGATGTAACCCAAATTGATGACGCAATGAAGCTGGGCTATAACTGGGTGAAAGGGCCTTTTGAATTAATTGATGAAATTGGCATCAATTACTTTGTTAAAAGACTTAAAACTAGCTCAAAAGATGTGCCTGACTTTCTTGAAAAAAGCCTAAATAATAAGTTTTATACTAGCTCGAATTCAATCTTGAGCACTCTAACTATTTCTAGCGAACTGAAGCCTATTGTCAGGCCAAAAGGTGTTCTTCGATTCTCTGAGGCACGGCAAACTCTGGCTCCAATCAACTCAAATGAGTCCGCTAGTTGGTTTGAATATGAGGGTGCAGCTATTGTGGAGTTCCACTCAAAAGCAAACGCTCTCGACAGTCAGAGCCTAGATATGATATCCGATGCAGTCACTTCCTCTGAAAATAAAGGCCTGAGAGGAGTAATAATTCACAATGACTTTCAACATTTTTCTTGTGGTGTTAGCCTCTGGAGTGTTAGAAACTGTTTCGAAAAAAATGACTTTGATGGTCTTGATGATTTTCTTGCCTATTTTCAAAACACGATGCTTCAAATGAGAGACTCTAGCCTACCCGTTATAGCTGCACCTGTTGGTATGTCTATCGGGGGTGGCTTTGAGGTTGTATTACATGCAGATCATGTTATCAGTCATGCCAACTCTGTGATGGGCCTTGTTGAGTCTTTTGTTGGCGTAGTCCCTGCGGGTGGCGGCTGTAAAGAGATGCTTTATCGATGGACAGAAAAACTTAATGACACTCAGAAAGGTGCATGGAAATCATTTATGAATATTGGGCTTGGAAGAAAAGCCAACTCACCACAAGAGGCTTTCGCTTTATCTATGAGCAGACCTAGTGATACTTTTCAAATGAACCGGGATCGAATATTAAATGCCGCTCTTGCGTCAATAGATAAAACAAAAAAAGTTGGCGAAAGAAGGCCGCTTGCTCTTTCAGGATCTGAACATTATCAAGAAATGCTAGAGTGGCTTGAAGTAAACCATGAAAAAGGCATGCTTACCCCACATGACGTTACTGTTGGAACTGAAATTGGAAGAATAATGTCTGGTGGAGAGTGTCCAGCAGGGACAGTTTTTTCTGAGCAAGATATTTTAAATGCTGAACGCTCCTCATTTATTAGGCTTGCCCAAACTCAAGAAACTCAAGCAAGAATTGTTGCCATGCTAGATAATGGCATTACTCTAAGAAATTAACAGTTAAGCCAATGAACAAAAACCCTGCTAATTTTGTCCCCCTTACTCCTATCTCTTTTTTACATAGAACTGCTGATATTTATGGCGACTATAAGTCAGTCATATATGAAGATAGGTCATATAACTGGAGTCAGACTAGAGAGAGATGTGTTAGAGTTGCCTCAAGCCTTAATGGCTTTGGAGTTGAGCCAGGTGATACGATTTCAGTATTAGCATTCAATACTCCAGAAATGTTTGAATCGCACTTTTCTATCCCAATGGCAGGAGCTATATTAAACACGATAAATATAAGGCTTGACGCGCCAACAATTGCCTACATTTTTGATGACAGCAATGCAAAAATTCTCTTTGTTGATAGGGAGCTTTATGGAGTTGCTTCTGAGGCGCTATCGATCGCCTCAGTTAGTCCAAAAATTGTTTTAATTAACGACTCTTTTGCTGGCTCAGCTCCAGATGTTTCAGGTGACATAGTAGACTACGAGTCACTTGTTGACCAGGGTGATCCACTTTATGACTGGAACATGCCAAGTGATGAATGGAGCCCTCTGTCATTAAGCTATACCTCTGGAACAACAGGAAAACCTAAAGGCGTTGTCTATCATCATCGTGGCTCCTATTTAATGAGTATGGGCACCGTGGTGGGCTGGAACCTCCCTAACCACCCTATTTACCTTTACTCCGTTCCTCTATTTCATTGCAACGGGTGGGGGCACGCCTGGACAATGGTTGCACTCGCTGGCACTGTGGTTTGCCTTAGATCTTTCGATCCACAAAAAGTATTTGCCTTACTTGATGAATATCATGTGACTCATTTTGGTGGCGCTCCGATTATGCTCAATATGCTTGCCAACGCTCCTGAAGAAATTAAAAAATCATTCGATAGAGAAATCAAAGTCATGACCGCTGGCGCTCCTCCTCCTGCAAAAGTTCTAGAAAGCATGATGTCCCTTGGGTTCAACGTTATGCATGTATATGGCCTTACAGAAACCTATGGTCACATTCTTCAAGCTGCCCCACAAGCCTCATGGCTGAATGAAAGCCCAGCAGAGCTTGCCAGACTTAGCTCAAGACAAGGGGTTAGATTTCCTATGACTGAGGATGTTAGCGTAATAGATCAGGACACTGGTGATCGCGTCCCCCATGATGGGGAAACAATTGGTGAAATTGTGATACGCTGCAATACCTGTATGATGGGCTATTGGAATAATCCCGAGGCAACAAAAGAGGCTTTTGCTGATGACTGGTTTCATAGTGGCGATCTTGCAGTCATTCATAATGATGGCTATATACAGATTAAAGACAGGTCAAAAGATATTATCATTTCAGGTGGAGAGAACATTTCATCTGTTGAGGTTGAAAATGTTCTTTATCAACACCCGTCAGTTGGGGAGGCTGCAGTTGTTGCAATGGATGACGAAACCTGGGGGGAGGTACCTTGTGCCTTTGTTGAGCTCAAACCTAGTCAAGAAGCTTCTGAAGCTGAACTTATAGCTTTTTGTAAAGACAATATGGCAAAATTTAAACGGCCTAAAAAAGTTGTTTTTGGTCCGCTTCCAAAAACCGCAACTGGGAAAATTCAAAAGCACGAGCTTAGGGCTTCAGTTAAGAGCCTGGGAGGAGAGTAATGTCAAACTATACTGCGCCTGTTGAAGACATGGGTTTTGTATTGAAAGAAGTTGTTGAGCTTGAAAAACTATGTAATGAGACTGGTTTAGATGGCTCCACAGTTGAAATTCTTGACACCGTCTTAGAAGCTGCCGGAAAGCTTGCAAAAGAGGAAATAGAGCCAATCAATAAGCCTGGCGACTCTGAAGGCTTAAAAATAGACGACTCAGGAAAAGTTACTACTGCAGCTGGCTTTAAAGAAGCCTATCAGCACTTCGTTGAAGGAGGCTGGGGTTCACTCCAATTCTCACCTACCTATGGAGGTCAGGGCGTCCCGTTTGTCGTCGCTGCAAGTGTTCAAGAAATGTGGCACTCTGCTAATATGTCTTGGGGTCTTTGCCCTCTGCTTACTCAAGGAGCTGTTGAAGCAATCACTCTGAATGCAAGCGAAGAGCTTAAACAGCGCTACCTCCCTAAACTAATTTCAGGCGAATGGAGTGGAACAATGAACCTTACTGAAGGTGATGCTGGCACTGATGTTGGTTCGCTTAAAACTAAAGCCACGCCTAATGGTGACCATTACTTAATTCGTGGACAAAAAATCTACATCACTTGGGGTGAGCATGATATGGCCGAGAATATTATTCACTTAGTCTTGGCTCGCCTGCCTGATGCTCCACAAGGAATTAAAGGCATTTCCTTATTTTTGGTGCCTAAGATATTGGTCAATAATGATGGCACGCTTGGCGATTCAAATGATTTAAAAGCTCTATCAATTGAACATAAAATTGGTATTCATGCATGCCCTACTTGCGTCATGAGTTATGGTGAAGAAAGTGGAGCAATTGGCTATCTAGTTGGCGAGGAAAACAAAGGCATCCAGTGCATGTTTACTATGATGAATAACGCTAGACTTACTGTTGGGCTTCAAGGCGTATCAGTGTCTGAACGTGCATATCAGCAGGCACTAAGCTTTTGTAATGAACGAGTTCAGGGGGTTGCTCCCGGATTTAAAGAGCCTGGGCCAATTATTAGGCACCCAGATGTCCACAGAATGCTTGCCAATATGAAGTCGATCACGCAAGCTTCTCGAGCACTAACTTATGCCGCTTGCGCAGAAGTAGACTATTCCCTAAGTAGCCTCCCGCTCGAAAACTTAGAAGTGCACGAGAGAAGGCTTGGGCTTTTGACGCCAATTGTCAAAGGTTGGTGCACAGAAACTGCACAAGAGGTTGCCTCAGTTAGTCTTCAGTGTCATGGAGGAATGGGCTATATCGAAGAAACGGGAATTGCTCAAATACTAAGAGATGCAAGAATCTTGCCAATCTATGAGGGAACAAACGGCATTCAAGCAATGGATCTTGTGGGCAGAAAAATTATTGCTGATAGCGGCCTTGGCGCCAATGAACTAATTGCTGATATGTTTGAATTTTCCAAAGATTCAATGCTGGCTGAGATTATTTCAGACTCTCAATTAAATAGATTTACTAGCGCTATTAAAGATTTTGAAAAGACAGTTTCGACCATACTTTCTCATGCTGACAACAAGCTGCTCATTGGAAAGCTAGCTTTTGATACGCTCATGATGGCAGGCACCATAACAGCGTCTTGGCAAATGCTATTAAGCCTTGAAAAAGCATCAAGTGCGCTTAATAATAATTCGTTGTCTTCTGAGTTTTTCAATGAAAAATCTGAAACAGTTTCACACTTTATGGACTTTATATTGCCTCGATATTTATCAAACTTTGAAACAATAACTGCAGTCACAAGCTAATTAAAGGGCTAAATACTATTGCAATATTATTGCAATTACGATATATTATCCTATTTTTATCTTAAATGAGGCTTCCATGTTTAAACTTAGCTTTCTATCGTTATTACTAGTTTCATCTTTTGCAAGCGCCGAAGAAGCAAGGCGTGCAAACGCTCATGTTCATGGACTAAATAATTTGTCAATGGTAATTAGTCAAAATCAGGTTGCTATTTCATACGAAATGCCCATAGTCCAGTTGTTTGATGAGCACGATGAACATGATGAACATGATGAGCACGATGAACATGATGAGCATGATGAGCACGATGAGCACGATGAGCTAACTATTTCAGATGAAACTTTAGCCACATTTAACAATTACTTGCAATTGTTTGCACTCCCCGAAGGAGCTCGCTGCAATCTAACTTCTTTTGAATCTGGCCTTCACAGCGTCTCAACAGAAGGAGATCACAAAGACGTTGAATTATCTTATGAGTTTGCTTGCAGCAATCCAGGCCAGTTAAAGAGTGTCACAATTAATGCATTTGCTCACTTTAGGGAACTTGGAACTATTAACTTTGAGGCAGTAATAAACAATAAAGCTCTAACAAAAAGCCTAAAATCGGATGTTAATAAAGTAATATTTTAAATGAGAGTCTGATGCTACATACACTAGGCCTGGAATACTGCTATGACAATGGCAAAAAAATTGTATTTCCAGAAATAGGGGTTCAAAGAGGACAGAGATTATTAATAAGTGGCTTTTCAGGCTGTGGTAAAACAACTTTACTGAGCCTGATTGCTGGCGCATTAAAGCTTCAGACTGGTGATATAAAGTTTGATAGCTATGATTACTCATCAATGTCCTCGCTGCTTTTGGATAGGCTCAGGGCAGATCATATCGGCTATATTTTTCAAACGCTAAACCTTATTCCTTTTTTAAGTGTATCTGAAAATATAGCTTTAGGGATTCGGTTCTCACAAGCTAGAAAATCCAGGATAAACAATCTAAATCAAGAAATTAATAGGCTGGTAGCAGCGTTAGGGCTTGATAAAGAAGTTTTAAATACGCCAGTAAACCGCTTAAGTGTTGGACAACAGCAAAGAGTTGCACTAGCTAGAGCCCTTCTGGGCAAGCCAGACTTAATTCTTGCAGATGAGCCTACCTCCGCCCTAGATTCTGATACAACTAAAAAGTTTCTAAATGAGGTGATGGAGGCTTTTGATTCTTCCAAACAGGCAATTGTTATGGTCAGCCATGATGCCTCAATTGCGCCTTACTTTGACTCCGTAATTGACTTAAATGAACACTATGCTTAGTCTTTTGCTTAAATCAATGCGCTCAAGAATTATTCCAACTTCGCTTGTAACGATATCTTTAATGGCGTCGATGGTTCTTTTACTAAGCATTGAGAGAATCCAACAAGGAGCGGAAAAGGGATTCAATCAGAGTATTTCAGGTGTTGATGCCATTATTGGACCAAGAGCTAGCTCTCTTGAGCTGGTTTTATATACAGTATTTCATCTTGGGAGGCCAACAAACAACATTACAACAAAGACCATCAATGATGTCAAACTAAGAAGCGATATTAGTTGGCTAGTTCCAATTGCATTAGGAGATAGTCACAGGGGGTATAGAGTTATAGCAACTGAGCCAAACTACTTTAAGCATATTAGATATGGAAATAATCAGCCCCTAGCTTTCTCACAAGGAGCTCCTTTCTCTGACTTCTCTGAGGCCACCATAGGCTCCGATGTTGCCAAAAAACTCAACTATACTGTTGGATCAGAGATCCAAGTCACTCATGGCTCAATTGAGTCAATAGGAAGCAAACATGATGACTTTTCATTTAAAGTAACGGGAGTTCTCAATAAAACAGGCACTCCAATTGATCAGGCTATTTTTCTCGATTTAAAGGGCTACGAGCTTCTTCACTTAGGATGGAAAAGCGGAAAAAAAGTTTTTAGTCTTAACGATATAGACTTTTCATCTCTTCCGCCTGATGCTCTGAATCCAAAAACAGTTACGGCTGCTTTTGTCGGCCTTAAGTCAAAACTAACTATATTTAACTTTAGCAAGAATATCAGGGAATATCCAGAGGAGGCGATATCCGCTGTTATACCTGGAATAGCCTTGTCTGAGCTTTGGTCTATTGTTGGATTGGTTGATAAAGGGTTTCAGCTTTTAAGCTGGATAATTATTGCAATTAGCCTTATTGCAATGGTTACCTTGATTATTGCAAGTCTGGACAACCGAAAACAAGAAATGACAATTTACAGGGCCAATGGAGCTTCACCCAAATTTTTAGCCGCCATGGTAATTTATGAATCACTTATAATTGGCCTAATGGCAATAATTGGTGCAATTATTCTGGTAACAATTGTTACCTATTTTGCGACTACTCAGCTAAATTTAGCTCTGGGCATTTCGCCTTCTTTTGAGTGGATTAGCATAGATGAAATTAAAGTTTTCAGCATTATTTTATTGTCTGGAGCATTAAGCAGTTTAATTCCAGCGACCATGGTTTTTAGAAAAAACATACATCAAACGTTGAGCTAAATGATAAAAAAATTAATAGCTACTGGTCTAATTCTTCTCTCTATGAGCACTTATTCTATAGTTGTAACTGATGAATACTTGTCTACTATAGAAGAAAACTGGTTGAACCTTGAGCCAGCTGATGCATATGATTTTATTCCTGAAGACCTAACTTATGAAATGTACATGAGTGAAGACTTTCAGGCAAAGCTGGCAGCGGCTGGCTCCAGACTAAATGACTCTATAGAGGGCAAGGATATTGCTCTTGCTGGATTTATGGTTCCAATAGAGTATCAGGGTATAAATATAAGCAAGTTCTTGCTGGTTCCAGAAGCTGGGCAGTGCATCCATGTGCCCCCTCCTCCTTTGAATCAAACCTTGCTTGTAGATGTCACAGCAAATCCCACAAAATTTCGTGATATGTACATGCCAATTATCGTTTATGGCAGAATATCTGTGGGATCGCAAAGCTTTGATATTGCAGATAGCGGATATACAATTAACGATGCTGTTGTTGAAACGCTTCATTTTAGCGATGAAGAATATGCCAACGAAGATTATAGCTATAACCTCGAAGACCCTCATGATTAGCAGAACACAATTAATATCTAAATGCCTAGAATCAGGACGAAGCGCTACACCGCAAAGAATGTCAATAATTGATGAACTATGCTCCTCCAAAAAAAACCTTTCAGCATATGACCTAAGAGACTCACTTAAAGACAAAGGCCATTCGTTTAATATTAGTACAATATATAGGGTTTTAGACTTTTGGATTGAAGTAGGTGTTGTTCATAAAATGGACTCAAGCAACACCTATCTGGTTTGTAATGATAATCATACTAACCACTTTCATGTGCTGCTTCACTGCACCAGCTGTAAATCAGTTCAAGAGTCTTGTCAGCTCTCAGCACAGCTCTCATTGCCTGACAGCATGATGTTTGCTGTTAATGATTCTCAAGCTGTTGAGATAAATGGTGTCTGTAATAAGTGCCAATAAAACTGTTTACCCATTAACTCTTACCATAAGTTCGTTTTTGCGAAACATGGAAATTACATAAGGTGCATTAAACTGGGCTACCATAAAGTCTCCGGTTGTTTCAATACTGTTTTGCTGGAGAAGTGTTGCAAATTTTTTTTGAAAGTTCTTGCTTCTAGACTCTGTCGCCCAGCCCCCAAAAGAAAATACTGCAACCTCGCCCAAAGACTCTTTTTGAATTGAAACATTTTCTGTGTTTGACTTAGGAAGGTCTTTTAATGAGTGCTCTCTAGGCATCACAAAGGAAATATTGTAGCTCTCTCGATCTTCAGAAGGGCAGTCAGTAATTACAGGGGCGGTCATTGCGATTTTCATTTCCTTGTCATTGCCGCCAAAAATGTAATTAGCAATTCTTCTGAATCCAGATGATGTAGAGCCTTTGTAATCTGAACGAACCGATGTCGTGGCAATTATCATTTCACTGTAACGACGGATTTCAAACCCATCATATTCCGAGACTACTTCATATTGAGGGGTTTCAAGAGCCATATTAAAATTAATTTATTATTGTTTTTTTCCAAAAAATGGTACTAATATTGGCGTTCTTTTTTTATATTCAATATAGTCCTTGTCTTCGCCCCATTTTTTTTCAGCCTTGTCTTCTAAGAAAGGAAGGCCACTTATTCTTGTCAAAAGAAGAAAAACAAATACAGGAGAAACAAGAGTCATAAACTGCCAGCCAGATAGAAATGGTAGCGAGATAATTCCAATGCCTGACCATAAAATAATTTCTCCAAAGTAGTTTGGGTGGCGAGACACAGACCAAAGACCCTGGGTGATAAATCTGCCTTTATTTTCAGGCTGCTCACTGAAGTGCTTTTTTTGTCTGTCAGCAATCACTTCAAAACCAAAACCTAATAACCAAAATAGAGTCCCAACGACAAAAAATATGCCGACTGGTTCAAGTGGGTTCAACGCGATTAAAGTAATAGCATTTACAGTGGTTAAGAAGACCCAGAGTGCTGACAAGGTCCACGTCATTAAAAACTTTGGAAGTGATTTTTTTATTTCTCTAAACCTTCTATCTTCGCCAGCTTTCACTATCCTTTTATAAAGAAATATTCCCAGCCTTAAGGTCCAAACAGATACAAAGGCAGCAACGAAAACTGACCGAATTGATAGTTCCGCTCCCGTGCTCACGAGCGCAAACATTGAAGTTAAAACAATAAGAAGCGTGGCAACCATTCCTGTAAAGTCAAAATATTTTTCTGAGCTTGTGATTAATGAGGGCACGGCAATGATCCAATGCGTCGCAAAACTGACTATCGCGCACAAAAGAATTACAGGAAGTCCAGAAAAAATTGCCCCATCAACTGACGCTGCTACAGCAACAATGGAAGCGGTTAAAATACATAGAGCAATAGCACCAAAGTCTTTAATCATTATGGCTTCTCAAACAGATAATGTGAGACCCCCCATTCAGAGCCGTGGTTATAACCAAAAAGAACCTCACAAGACATGAAAAAAATACGCCATCTTTGAAACCAGGAGCTTGCATCCTCTTCTCCATAAGTTTTCTTGAAGAGCTCTATAACTTCAGCTTTATTTTTGTCCATCTTTTGAAGCCAAGCGAGAGAGGTTTTTTCATAATGAATACCGCTCACTCTCCAATCTTTTTCTATTTTCATTTGCTCTGGGAAGCTCATTAACAACCTATGAGATGGCATTTGACCCCCACTAAAAAACTCTCTTGCCATCCAGTCTGCATCGTCCTTATCTTCAAAAGGATATGCAACCTTTTGGTGAGAAAATATATGAACAAAAAGCTTACCCTCTTTTTTAAGCCAAGCATTAACCCTGCCAAGCAATTTTTCATAGTTGCGCATATGCTCAAACATCTCAATTGAAACAACTCTATCAAATAATCCTTCAGCGTTAAAGTCATTCATATCTGCAGTTATAACTGAGATATTTTCTAGCTTAAGCTGCCTGCACCTTTCTTCAATGAACTGTCTCTGGTCATTAGAATTGCTAACTGCAGTAATTTTACTTTTTGGAAAATGCGCGGCCATATAGAGCGTTAAGGATCCCCAGCCGCATCCTAGCTCTAATATATCTTGGCCATCAAACAACCCTGCTCTCTCTGCTGTCAGCTCCAGCATGGCAGATTCAGACTGGTCTAGTGAAGATACGCCCTCTGGCCAAAAGCCTGAGCTATACTTAAGATTCTTTCCAAGCACGAGCTCAAAGAGCCTTGGTGGAACTTCATAGTGCTGTTCGTTTGCTTTTTCTGGAACAAGCGCTATTGGGCTTTTCTTTAAAACATCAATCCATGCCGCATGCTCTTTTTCCATATCAGCATCACTAAAGCTTGTTGCCTGCAACAAACGCTGGCTGCAAAGACGCTTTATTCCTAATCTGATTAATGAGTCCGGCAAAAACCCTTTTTCTGCAAGTTTAATTAATAAAGTAATCATGGGTTAATATGTAATTTGAGCCTTTAATGCGTCTGGCTTTGCAAATACAAGCTGAAAGTCTCCTATAAGGTTTTCGAGAAATCCAGCCTCACAGTAGACCAGATAAAAATTCCAAATCCTTGTGAATGACTCTGAAAAACCAAGCTCTTTAACCTGAGGCAAAACAGCCAGAAAGTCTTCTCGCCAAATCTCAAGGGTTCTTGCATAATGATGAGTAATATCCTCAGAGTGGATCATTGCCATGTCTGTTTTATCTTTAATGGCTTTTAATATTTGCGGCATTGCAACAAGACAAGAGCCTGGAAAAATATATTTTCTTATAAAATCAACTGAGCTTTTATAGGCATCAAAGTCAGGGTCGTTGTAGGTTATCCCCTGGAGCAACATGAGTCCATTTTTGTTCAACAATGAGGATGCCTTTTCGAAAAATCCCGGCACATAGTCAGCCCCAACGGCCTCAATCATTTCAATAGAAACAACCTTGTCAAAGGAGCCCTCAAGCTCTCGATAGTCTTTACTTAAAAGCGTTATTTTGTTATCAAGACCCTTTTCAGATATAAGATCTGAGGCATACTGATACTGCTTATCAGAGATTGTTGTGGTAGTGACCTTACAGCCATATTTTTTAGCGGCATGAATTGCGAAACTTCCCCAGCCTGTTCCGATTTCAAGAACATGGTCAGTTTTTTTAAGCTTCAGTTTTCTACAAATTCTGTCTAATTTTTCAACAGAAGCCTCTTGCATGCTTGAGCTCTTTTTTAGAAAAATTCCACTTGAATAGGTCATTGTTGGGTCAAGCCAAAGCTTGTAAAACTCGTTACTCAAATCATAATGGGCTAGGATATTATTTTTACTTCCCGCCAAAGTATTTTGTCTTCTTTTGTGAATTAATTTTGTAATTGGGTTGGCAAGTCTTGCAAGGCCAGACTCAAGACCTAGTAAAGTTTTTTTGTTTTTTATCATAAGTTGTATCAGCTTTACAAGGTTTGGCGAGTCCCAGTATCCAGCAGTATAGGCTTCCGCCGCTCCATTTGTTCCGCCGCTTCCCAAAAACACATAAAACTCTTGTGAATAAACTTCAAGCTCTACTTCAAACTTAGAGTCTGGATTGCCAAAAACGTGTTTTCTATTGCCATCAATAATCGTTAATAACCCGCTATTAATGCCCTTTAGCTTTCTAAACAAAATGCTTTTAAAAAAAGCAGTTGTGCGCGTACTTTTTTGCATCTTTTGAATGTTGTTAGCAAGAACATCAACGGATAACTTGTCTTTAAATTGTTTTTCTTTTGTCATAACTTATCTGGATGTGTAAAAAATGGCGCCCTTCTAATTAATAGCATTAGGGCCTGCCAGTGAATTCTATAAACGACCATCAGGGTTGCAAATGGAAATCTAGCAATGGCCTTAATAAGCCCTCTCTGACTGAAAGCTTGTCTTTTTAAACTTAGCGCAACATTGAATACCTTTTCTCCATCTTTGTAGTTTTTCATTATTACGTTTAATGCCTCTTCAGGATCAGAAAAAAACCATTCATATTCATGGTCCATCCCCCAAAAAGGGCTCACGTGGAATTGTTTTTTTGGACTTGCAGTAAAGCTTAGCTTGCTGCTTGACTCAATGCGCTCATGGATAATGTATGAGTGCCTTTCTTTCCATGGAGTATTAGTAACTTCAGCCATTATAGCGTCAACTTTTTTATCATTTTCATCAAAACAGTAATAAAAACTAACTGGATTAAAGCAATACCCAAAGTATCTCAGATGAGTAAGCAGTCTTATTGGGCCTTTGAATTGAATGCCTGTTTTTTCATACATGGTTTTTCTAACAGCGTCTTCTAGTGCTACTGATGGATCTCCATGATAGTCCTGTCTTCTATATGAAACGATTGCCGGTTTATTAATGTTCCAAAGCATGGACGGCTTCATGGCAGAAGTCAAATTAGAGATATCAATGTAAGCCATGAAAATAGGGTACTTAAAAAAACGATTGAATGGGGTATGCCTATGATGACTAATAGTTCCCCAGTATAAGTGATGCATTTTAGAAAGACTCATAACGAGACTCCAAAAGCCTTACAAACATCCAACGCGCTATTAACGCCGTCTTCATGAAAACCATTTCCCCAATATGCTCCACAATAATATGTGTTATTGTGGCCGTTGATTTGATTTTTTTTCTTCTGCGCATGAATCCCATCAACTGTAAATAGAGGGTGCGTGTACTCAACCTTTTTAATGATTTTCGAAGGGTTTATTTCATCCACACCATTAAGGGTAACTAAAAAATCAGGCTTCGCTTCAAGTGATTGAAGGATGTTCATATTATAGGTCAAAGTTACAGGTCTGTTTGGGTCGCCACTCAACAAATAATTCCAGCTTGACCAGGTACTTTTAATTTTTGGCATTAGGGTCGCATCAGTATGCAATATGGCCAAGTTTTTTTGATAAGGCAAGGCCTCAAGGATTGTCCTTTCGTCATCGCTTGGGTCCTCAAGCAGGGCCAGCGCTTGATCGCTGTGAGTAGCAAAGATAACTTTATCAAATAGAATGGGATTAGAATCATTTTCACAATAAACCTTTACTCCAGACTTGTCTCGTTCAACTTTCATTACAGGCCTAGATAAAAAAATTTTTTTCTTGAAGCCCTCAACTATTTTTTGCACATAAGATTTAGACCCGCCCTTGATTACAAACCATTGAGGGCGATTAAATATTTGGAGAAGACCATGGTTTTTAAAAAAACGAATATAAAATGCTGCTGGCATTTCAGTTGTCTTATTTGCAGCTGTTGACCAAATC
>Ga0115552_1000558_pt1 | contig 21238 bp, 13 predicted proteins | sample COGITO_mtgs_1103_3_FD_87178 | JGI IMG/M metagenome (GOLD analysis project Ga0115552, IMG submission 87178) | Pelagic marine microbial communities from North Sea - COGITO_mtgs_110328 | ecosystem: Environmental > Aquatic > Marine > Epipelagic | place: Germany:Helgoland, sampling site Kabeltonne...
CGTCGCACATAAAAACGACCGTCTTTTGAAAATCTTTCTTCCGGTCGCGATGCGTCTCGGATTGTTCCGGGTACCTATATAAGAAGAATACATCGTGATGAGTTTTCCAATGCAAAAAGATACGAAAAGTGGTTACATTGATTCTATCGCTTGGGTTATGAGATCTTTCTTGCTCGTGTTCATTCCAATTTCCATTTTTCTGTTATTGCTTTTGTTGTTGATGATTATGTTGTTTCTTACATTCGTTCGTCTCGAGCGTGTTGGGATAAAAAAGGTAATGCTGCTTCGATGAATTAGGAGTGTTTTGATTCGATGATGCATTTGTTATGACGCGTTTTCGTAAATGTTGGTGAACTTTATAACGTGTTGTATCGCGCGCATGTGAGCGCGTTTTGGGTATTATGTATTAATAAAACTCTCTAAAGTCGCGAGAAGAACATCACCCAAGCCAAATCATTCGATGAAAAATTATCGTCACGGCGTCCGTTCCCATTTCTTCGCTTCTTCTTCTTTAATACGTCGTCTAAATCAGCAGCTTCTCGATGTTTTGCTTCAAACTCTCGATGCTGGTTTTCAACTGACTCCCTTCGTTCGTCGTGACCGAGGCGGAAATCACCGGTCTGGAAACCCCGCACGCTCTCCCGAGCGCCTGTTTACTCGGCACGAAAACGTACGGCACGTTCTTATCCTCCGCCAATAAAGGTAAGTGTAACAAAATCTCCAGCGGTTCCGTATCCGCCGCCAGAACGATAAACTCGCAAATGCCTCTGTTCAAGGTCTTCGTCGCTTCGTTGGCGCCTTTTTTCAGTTGCTTGTAGTTGTTCGCCTGTTGGACGATGTCGAGGATGCTGATGGTTAATTGCGCGTCCGCGAGCGGGTACGCTTTCGGGTTTTCGTTGTTGGACATTTTTTTGTTAATGCTGTCTGTGGGTTTATTGAATACGAGAAGAGGAAGAATTCAATTTGGTCAGCTCAAGAGCGCAAAGAAAGTCCGCTCGAAAGAAAGAACGAATAAAGTGATCCACACCAAAATAAATCGCGTTACGAGGACGACGTGTGCACGACGTAAACGACGACGCAATAATTGGAAAACGAACCAACTTCTTAAGCGGACAATTCAGAGAGAGAATGAGAGAATTCTTTACGGGAAAGAAAAGACAACACACAATTATATACTACCTTTTAAACACAACAAGAAAGTGTATTATTATATAGTTTATATATAATAAAGCTTCACGGCTCTCACTGTTTTTCTTCTTCTTCTTCTTTGTTGAAGAGGAGAGAGAACTCGAGCTCGGCGTTGGAATGCTGTTTGTTTGCGCGTGTTTTTGCGTTGACAATTCTGATGAATTTGCGCGCAAGAACAGCCGCCTTTTTCTTTCTTTTGAGCTCCAACGTGGTACTAAACCCTAAACCCTAAATACTACAGAGGGAATTTTCCCACAAACACTTAACAAAAAAAAAACACTCTGCTGCTGCTTTTTATCCTCCTCCTTTTCTTCTTTCGAAGAAGAGAGGATGATGCTTTTCGCGTCGTCGTCGTTTAGTACTACTACTCAATCGTCTGAGAAGTCCCGCTTTGTTTTTCACATCATCCACGGAAACGAGAGGACAAGAAGGAAGAGGAGAAAAGAGTTTTTTTGGCGGCGAAATTCGCAAAAATGGTGTTCAAGCAGCAACAACAACAAACGGACGACGACGAGGATGATGGCGACGACGATGGAAAACTCTTCCAGCAACAACGATACGATCGTGGCGATCGCGACGCCGATTGTTCCTCAGTTAGGCGGGGTTTCTATCGTTCGAATCAGCGGAGAGAACGCGAGGGAGATTGCGAATGAGATTTTTAAACCAACCGGGAAAAGAAAAGATTGTTTTCAGTCGCACGTGGTCCTTCACGGGACGATTGTGAACAACAACGACGGAGAAGTTATCGACGAAGTTCTCCTTTTACCAATGCTGAAACCTCGATCGTACACCGCGGAAGACGTGGTTGAAATACACACGCACGGCGGGTCCGTGTGCGCCGCGAGAGTGTTAGACGCGTGCTTACGCACGAACGCGTGTCGATTGGCGAGGAACGGCGAGTTTACCATGCGAGCGTTTTTGAACGGGAGGTTGGATTTGTCGCAAGCGGAAGCGGTGCATTCGTTGATTCGAGCGGAGACGGATGAGGCAGCGGTGCAAGCGCTGAAGACGTTGAGAGGTGGTTTGTCCAACGACGTCAAAGAGGCGAGAAGGAGGATGATTGATGTTTTGGCAGAGTTGGAAGCGCGGTTGGACTTTGACGACGAGATGGTACCTCTGGACGTCGATAAGATTGCAAAAGAAGTGGACGAGGCGAAAGAGGTGGCGTTGAGCGCGTTGAAAACGTCGCAGAAGAACGCGAGTTTGTCGGTTGGGTGCACGCTGGCGATTGTCGGACGTCCAAACGCGGGAAAATCGAGATTGTTAAATCGATGGACGAAGAGCGAACGATCGATAGTCACCGACGTGGAAGGGACGACGAGAGATGTGGTCGAGGCGACGGTAAATGTGAGTGGCGTGAAGGTCACTCTGTTAGATACGGCTGGCATAAGAGGTGGAAGTAGTAGGAGTAGTAGTAATAGTAGTAATAGTAACGGTAGTAGCGGTAGTGATGATAGTAACAAAGAAGAGGAAACCGAAATAATAGATAAAGTGGAAGCGGTCGGTATCGAGCGTTCGAAAATAGCCGCGCGAGGAGCAGATTTGTGCGCGTTCGTTTTAGACGCCAGTCGAGGGTGGGAACGCGCCGACGAGACCGTTTGGAGAGAAGCTTTAGACGTGGCGAAAAACGTGATTTTTGTGGCAAATAAAATGGACGATATCACGGAGAACGCATCTCTGATTGAAGAAATGAAAAGTGACCCGAGCGGGAAGATGAAACCGTTCTTGACGAATCAATTGCGCGTGCCCGAATACGTGTTGGACAAGTGCAATTTAAACAACGTCGTCTTCTTATCTGCCAAAGAAGGGTTTGGTATCGAAGATTTAGAGTCAAAAGTGTCCAACGCTTTCGAATCTGGTCTTTCCAGCGTCGAAGGCGACGCTTATTTTGTCTCCTCTCGGCAAAGCGAAGCGTTGAAACACGCCGTAGAAGCCATGGAACGCGTGAAAGAATCCGCGCTGAACGATTTACCCGTAGACTTTTGGACGATTGATTTACGAGAAGCCGCGGTGGCGTTGGGGGAAGTTACCGGCGAAGACGTTTCGGAGGATATTTTAGGGACCATATTCGAGCGATTTTGTATTGGCAAATAATAATATTATTACATCTTCTAATGCGTTGTTCTACGTTTTATTACATTTTGTTCCCCTGCTTTATTAGAACGCTTTCGTCGACAAAGCTCTCAACTGCGACGCGAATGGGCTATACTTCTTCACTATTTCACTCTCGTCGTCTGAATCGTCGTCACTACATTTGGAATCAACGGACACGATCGCCATGAGCACATCCGACATCGCCTTAAACACGTTCAAAACAGAATCGACGTTTCCAGGTCCTCTCTCATCGTTTTCTTCGTCCCCGTATCCGCGAACCGCCTGTCGCCAAGCGTGCGCTCGCTCGGCGGTAACGCTCGCGTTCTTCGTAATACCGCTCGCGCGTTTCGAAAAGTGCAACACGTTCGCCTCTAACGCACACTTCAGCTTCGCTCGTATCCTCTTCAACATTTTATCATTCTCGTCGTCGTTTTTGTCTAACATCACCACCGGGTCCACTCGCCTTAAAAGCGACTCCAACGAAACCTCCTTCTCCTCCTCGCTTTTACTTTTCCTCCTCCTCTTTTCGTCCTCCGCATCGTCGTCGTTTACGTCTGAATCGTCCGACTTTGACGACGTCTTCTTCCTCTTAAACTCCTTTTTCGTCTCCTTTTCCTTCTCCTTTTTATGCTTCTTCTTCTCTTTTCGTCGTCGTTTTTCTCCTCGTTTCTCTTTCTCGTCGTCGTCGTTACACTCTTCGTCGTTCTCGTTCGCCGTCGTCGTCGTTTGCTGCTTATGCTGCGCTTTCAACATCCTCGCGATCGCGGCTAAACCGCCGCTGTCTTTCAGCTGCTCCGTGGTGCGCATTCTTTCAGTTCTTCTGTGGTTGTGTGTAAGTTGCGTTCGACTTTTTATGACGTGTTTTTCACCGCTGCGCGGATGTGATGGTAAACAAGAGTACATGTGTGTCGTATAGTATTACAAAGCGAGCGCGGGAATAATCATTGGGATTCATTCTCTCATCATCAGCGAAGAATCAGGATCGATCGACTAGTATATTATCGTAACAAATTCGTCGTCTTTTTATTCGTACTCCCGATGGTGATCATCTGTTCTTTCAACTTCACGGTACACGCGCTCCCGTTCGCCCTTACTCGAAACGCGTTGGTCCGTTTCTCTCTCGTCACGTCCACCGGTATTGAAATCTTACATCGACTCCCACTCGCGAACGGGAGTTTCACTTCCCGTTCCAGTTTCCCACTCGCGTGGCCGATTTCTTTCATCACGCCTATGGCGCCTACGGATAATATTAACGGGTTTAACGGTACCGCCTCGAACGCGAAGAACGGATCTCGTTTTTTGAAGTTGTACCCACAGGACAACGAGACGGAACATTTCCCGAACTTGTTCCTTTCGAACGCGCGGAACTTCTTCTTCAATTCGACTTGGCTCGAGTCTAAAACGATCGTCGGTGTCCACGTGTTGAACTCTTTTCCGTCGAGAAGAGACACTTTTGAAGGCACGTCGTATTCGAGTTTCCCGTAGGTACTTATTTCTTTCTTTTGGACGAACGCGGAGGCGCCGACGGTGAAGCGAACGTTTTGCGGTTTCAGTAAGATTGTTTTCTCCAATTGGAACACGGATTGGAAGTGGTCGTGGACGGAAAAGGATAACGGGATGGAGGATTTCTTCAATCGCTCGGAAAACGTGGAAGTGCGCTGTAAAGGAGGAGGTTTAGGAGGAGACGAAGGCGTTGGTTCTTGCGCTGGTTCCGGACTTTCCATGTTAAATGAGTTCGCTCTTTGTTGTGAAGCGAAAAGAGGGAGAAAAGAGTGTTATAAACTTTTGACGATGAAATGATGATGAAAATGATGCAGACTTTCCGACTTTCGTAAATCTATTGTTGCGTATTTATAACAACCGATGTTCGCACGCTAATAAGTATCTGTTGATTACTGTGTTTGTGTGTGAGCTAAATGAAACAAACGCGAAATGTAACAGCGACGGTGCGTCCTTAAGTCCGAAGTCCAACTCCTCCTCAAAATCTCTCTCTTCATATCTATATACTCTCTCTGAAAATTAATATTTATTATAAAAATCGGGTTCATTTACTTGTCCGCGCTACCCAATTCCTTGGCCACCTTTCTTAACCTCTTCGCCGTCTTGGCTTGAGACTTCACCCCCATGACGCCACCACCCCACGTTCGCGCGTGCTCCTTGGCCTTTTCGTTGTACGACGCCTTGATCGCTTCGACTAACTTAGAAAGCTCCATCTTGTCTTCCTGCTTCACCGCCGTCAACGCCAACGCCGTGGCGGTTTTCTTGTGCACGACGGCACCCAAACGCGCCTTACCCTTCACGATGCAATACGGGACGTTCATGCGTTGGCACAACGCCGGGAGCCAAATGACCAACTCGAGCGGGTCGACGTCGTGCGCAATGACGACTAATTCCGCCTTGCCTTGCTCGACCAAGTACGTGATGTGGTTAATACCGTACTTGACAACAACCGGCTTCTTAACGTCGGACTCCTTGCCTTCCGCGGCATCCTTGGCCATATCCGTCAAACGTTCCTTCTTTTGCGCGTTGTCCTCCGGGCGATACTTCATGAGCATCTTGAACAAGTTCGTCGCCATGTTCTTGTCCAAAGTCTTCGTGAACTGGTTAATCGCCGGCGGCACTCGCAATCTCTTTTTCAACACTTGTCGTTGTCTTTGAATGCGAACGTATTTCGGCCATTTCACGTATCTGTTTAACGGCGTTTTCGGCATCATGTCGTTGCCAATGCCAAAGTTTTTCGGTTCGCGAACAAATCGCGGGTCCGTCGGTTCCTTGACCGTGTTCGCGGCAATCTTCGCCTTGATGGCGGCAGGGACGGCGGCGACTTTCTTTTTCGGTGGCTGTGTTGTTGTTAAGAGAGAGGAGAGAAGGTCAGCGGTTGTTTCGATGTAGAAACGACGACGACAAAGCATACGTATGTTAGACGAGAGAGAGAGATTTTTTTCCATTTTAGGACTTGAGCCCGTCCGTCATCATCGCGCAGAATGGTGATGGAAATGCAAAAAGACTCCCATTACGCGAAATACGCATCGCAGGTCACGCGTGCGCGTTGCGTGCGAAAGAACGCGTGGATTTCGATTTTTCAATCGCTTCTTCCAGTTGTTCGGTGGTCTCGCAGACACTCTCTCTACCCGCATACGCGCACTCCTAAAAAACCCGATTTACCAAAAATTCGCGCGTAAAAAGCATCATCATCATCATCGCTCTTCTTCGTAAAAGAGAAAGACGCGAACGCGACTCTCCCGCTTTTACGAGCTTTTCTCTTTCAGAAGAGAAAATAAAACGAAGAATACCACGAACACAAATGCTATACGTATTCGCGCATTTAAGTGTATAGAGAACGTACCATTATTTTAGGTCGAGTGTTATTAATGTTGTGTGTGTGTTTCTCGCGAACAAAAAAAATGTGAAGAGAGAACGAAAGAGAGAACGAAAGAAGCGAAAGAGTAGAAAAAGCAGAGACGAAAAACAACCACGACAGAGAGAAGCTGTTTGCCCGAGAAAAAAAGAAGAGCAAAAAACGAGACAAAAATTCACTCTTTTTCACTCTCGACCAATTGGAGGTGTTGGTGTGCTTCAGTAGTAGTACGAATACTAATACTACGAATAACAACAACAACAATAAAGGCGTCTGAACGCTGTAATAATTCTTCTCAAAAGCGCTCTCGAAAGAAGCGAAAGAAAGAAGCAAGACAGGGAAGAGAGCGCTTTTTCGTACGGAATAAGAGAGACTAAATAAGAGAGAGAGAATTCGAAACGTTTTCCAAGGGATTCGATTCTTCTCGTGGTATTCGAATTGGCTTCATCAGAGAACGAGAGCAAAAAAGACTTTCCACGCGCAGTAGTTTGAACAACAACAACAACTTGAAAGCAGAAGTAATCAGGAAGCGGTGGTTGTTTCTCTCTCTTTGCTCCGCGTTCAAGAAGAAAAAGACGGGATAAAAGCGAAAAGAAACGTACCGTAGTAAATACATTTCGGCGGCGAAAAATGGACCAGGATGATTGGATTCGACCGCCGAAGAGTGGAGAGGTAAACAACAACACGAGCGTCATCATCGCGAACGACGAGAGCAAAAAGACTTCGACGCGTACGAAGACCAATCGCGGTATTCGTCGTCGCTCGTCTTTGCGGGTTCTTGGTTCCTCGAGAACCCGATCTGGATGCGTTTTTAAAACGCGTGCCTCGAAAGCCACGTCACAGTCGAATTCGTCCGTATCGTTTTCTTCGTTTTCTTCTCAACCTTCTTTTTCCTCTTCTTCTTTAACAGCGAAACGACGACGACAAAGACCCGCGATACGACGATACGATGCGATGCGATCGAAGAAAAGTAGTAGACCACGCGAAAAAGAACAACAACAAAGACGAGAACCAGCGCTTTTCTTTTCATCCTCGTCGTCGTCGCTTTCGTCGTTACGGACGCCGCCGGAGGAGGAGACCATCCGCGAGGAGGACGTTTCGCTGAGTTTAGTAGAAAACATCGAGAAAGACAACGCGTTCTTTTCGCCGTCGTTTAGCGTGGACGAGCTTACGCGTATTTTTCACGAAGGAGGTCATCATCCGGACGACGATGATGATAACACGTTCGATAACCATTTCTTCGCTGACCTGGATTCCACTCTTTTTTCATCACCTCGTTATTCTTTCCCTCCATCTTTCTCACATTTGTGGAACGACGATAAACATCATCAGATACTGACGACGCGACAAGACGCAGAAAAAAGAGCGGAAAAGTTACCGCCCGGGTTTGCTTTAGCCGGATTACCTGGATTTCCGAACGAGTTACACGTCTTTAAAGGTATTCCCGCCCCGATTGGTGCCGATGTGAGCGCGGCCTCGTTATGGGGGGGTGGAGCAGGTAGTAACAAGCGCAAATTAGATAGCAAAGATAGCGTAGGAGCGAAGAAGGGTAGCGCGGCGAGCATGAAGAAGGCGGCCAAGATGATAAACGCAGGGCCGAAGCGACCACCGAGCAGAGGTGGTGCTAAAACAGACACGCCGCGTAGTAAGAAGCAAAAGTTAGCGTCGCATAAGTCGTTACCGGCTCATGGCGGCATGTTTGATATTCCCGATATCATGGGTTCCGATATCGCCCGATACCACTCCATGAACGGCGGCATGCACGAACTCCCACACGACGTGCTCGGCTTAACCGAAATCGAGCGGCAACAGGAGTATTTACTCACGCAACAAAAACTCCGAACACCCGCGCAGATTCAAGAAGAGAAAGAACAGAAGATTGCGCTGAAGAAAAAGCTCGGCGAGGTACAAGCTTTGGTGGAAAGTTTAGAGACGAGAGCCGTGGCGGTGGCGAACGAGCGCGATAAAAAGTTTGAGAAGATGCACGAAGACCAACAAGACTATCAACAAAAAGACGAAATGCGAAAGAAACACGCCGCGTTTAGAGTCATCACCACGCAGAGGACGAAATCTGGCGCGAAATCGGAGTTCAAGGAAGGTTTCGAAGTGTTGCGATATCGCTCGTTGCTCGACGTCGTCCACCGTCAATGCTTAGCCGCGGTGAGACAAGTCATGTCGCACGATTGGGGTGGACCGTTCCGCATGCCCGTCGATGCCGTGGCGTTGGGTTTGGCAAACTATCACACGATAATTACCAATCCGATGGACCTCGGAACGATTAAAAAGTTCATCGAAGACGGCGGTAAATACGAACTCGCGAAAGAGGTTCACGAGGACGTCGAGTTGACGTTTAACAACGCCATGAAGTTCAACGCGGAAGGAACAGATGTGCACGTGATGGCAAAGACCTTGTTGGCGCTTTGGCACACGAAATACGAAGGTATCGTCGCGCGAGAAAAGGAAGTCGAGGAAGGTTTGTTACTGGACCGAGACGCGTGTATCGCCAAAGCCGCCGCGGCGGCGTCGAAATTAGAGTATCAAACGATTCAAAGCGAGTGCCAAACGATCATGCAAGCCTTGGGATTGGCACAAAATCAGCTATCCGACCTCGAATTAAAATCGATCGTTTTGTTCAAACCGATGACGGCGGACGAGAAGAGCGCGTTGGGCGACATCTTGAAGAGCTTGACCGCCGAAGACTCGGAGAAAGCGAGACAGATTTTATCCGACGGGCCGACGAAAGAGTACGATCGCCAAATTCTTGAGGCCGAGGCACAACACAGACAACGATTGAACGCGAATGTTGGCGCTACTTCTGAATGGGACAACCACCCGGACGAACGGCAGATGTACGTGCCGACGACGGCGACGGATATTACCAGTCGAAGGTTGCAAAGATTCACGAGGATGGTTGCCCGAAACAAAGTCGCGCAGAAGGAAGGTTGGTGCGGAAATCCTCTTCCGGAGACGAAGAAAGAACGCGTGATTGAAGCATTCGGTGGCGAGAAGAACGCGAGCGACTTGTTGGTGGTCTCGTCTCCGTCCGCCGCGGTAAAAAAAGAAGATGAAGAAGAAGAGCAAAAAATAGAAGAAGAAGAAGAAAATAAGAAGGAAGAAACTACCCCCGGGGGAAAAGGCGAAGGAGAAGGAGAAGAGAAGAAGACGACAGAGTCGGACGACGGCGCGGAAACGACGACCGTCGACGGTAACGGTGGCGCTGGTGATGATGTCGCGACGGAGGACAAGAAAGAACCGGTGGTTGCTCCTCTAGAGGCGGCGGCGAGTGTTCAGATCAAGCAAGAGAAAGCGGGCAGCGGGAGCGACGGTGCGACAACTATAGGCCAAGATCCACTGCATGCGTTCGCGTTGACGCTTGGTTCGGACAGTAAAGCCGTCCAAGAAGCTCAACGACGACGAGAAGAACACAAAAAGCACCTGGAAGAACACAAACAACGCCTGGAAGAAGAAAAAGCGCGCTTGCAAGAGCAACAGAAGCAGCAAGAGCAAGAACGCCAACGTCAAATCGCGATTCAACAACAGCTCGAACGAGAAGAAATGCTCAAACAACGCATGCTTGCGCAGCAAAAGAAAGCCTCTCTCACGCAGTTCGACTCCATCATGGACGGGTTCGATCCGGGACTGCCTGCCGGAGGGAACAAGAAGAAAAAGAAGAAGAAACCGGCCACGCCTTCTAACCCGACGCCGGCGGCGCCAGCGCCTGTGCCAGCGGGACCCAACCTCCACGCCCTTCCACACCCACAACTCGACGACGACTTCGAGCAGAATCTGCGAGGCATCGACGAGCTCGGCGACGCGGACGACTTTGACTTTGACGCTCTTTTAGGAGAGAACATATTCTAAACGACCGCTCGCGGCAAAAAAATTGTACTCCTCCAAGTCGCGCACATCGCGCGCGATATATATCATTATTTTTATAAAGAAAACAAAAGGTCATCAACCATATACTAAGAAAACCACGAGTTGTTCATTGTTGTTGTTGTTATTATTATTACACACACACACACGCGCATTATTCGCGCAAACACATGCGCGTACGCGTTTTTCCTTTCGCTCTTCTCTGGTGTATTTTCTTCATTCGCAGAATTTTCACTCGTTTTGCTTCCGTGTTGTTCAAATCGATCAAAATCTCTCCTTTTCCCTCACACTCCTCTGAGAGACTCCTCGAGTAAAAGAAAAGAAAAATGGACGCGGCGACTCACGGATTACAGATGGATTTACGCGCGCGACAGAAACGCGCCGTCGTGAGAATGTTCGACGACGTTTTGCTCGAGAGTACGCGTCACAGCGCGCAACTGCGCGACGATGCATTCGGAGGAAGATCACATCATCATCACGGGGACATTCAGTACAAAATCTTAATCCTGGACAAGTTCACGTTCGATGTCATCGCACCTCTCTTAAAAGTGAACGAACTCAGACAGCACGGCATCACGTTAACTTTACTGTTAGAGAGCGAACGCGAACAGATTCCAGACGTCCCGGCGGTCTATTTCGTGCAACCGACCGTGAGAAACGTGCAAAGAATGTCGCACGATTTGGGCGAGAACTTGTACGAGAGTTATCACTTTCACTTCACGAGAGAACTGCCGAGAAGCGCCTTGGAAGAGCTGGCGACGGCTTCGGTGAAAGCCAACATCGCGAATCGAGTGAAACGAGTGTTCGATCAAAACTTGGATTTCGTGAGTTTAGAGCGCGACGTGTTTTCAATCATGCGACCGGACGCGTTCAAGAAGTTGAACGATCCGAAGAGCAGAGGCGAGGACATCGAAAAGTGCATCGCGGACGTGACCAACGGTCTGTTCGCGACGGTCATGACGATGGGGCAAGTGCCGGTTATTCGGTGTCCTAAAGGTGGCGCCGCGGAAATGGTCGGGAGAGAGTTGGAAAGCAAACTCAGAGATTATTTGGGGAGTAAAAACGGGAGCGGGTTTGGGCAGATGCCGCTGATTGGCGTCGGCAACGCGAACGGCGCAGCGGCGCAGCAAATGGCGAGGCCGATACTCGCGATTTTTGACAGAAACTACGATTTTACCGCCAGTTTACAACACGCGTGGCACTACGAACCGTTAGTGCACGACGTGTTGCACATGAAGTTGAATCGAGTGGACGTGAAGCCGGATAAAAATGCCGTCGGCGCGGACGCCAAGACGAAATCGTACGCGTTGGACGATTCGGATGATTTCTGGAAAAAGTATAAAGACGCGCAGTTTCCCAAAGTGGCCGAAAGCGTAGAGGTGGAGTTGGCGGAATATAAAAGAGCGATCGCGGAAGTCAACGCCGCGTCTGCATCCGCGGCGAATTCCACCGGGGGCGACGACGCCGACGATCAAACCGGCGCGAGCACGGCCAAGTTGACGAAAGCGGTGGAGTCGTTGCCGAAATTACAAGAGCACAAAAAGTTAATCGATAAGCACACGAACATTGCCACCGCGCTGTTAAAAGAAATTAAACAAAGAGGTTTGGACGAGTACTTTTCCATCGAGGAAGATTTCTGCAACGGCAAAGGCGATTGGAAAGCGGCGTTGAGTTTGTTGAGCGCCACGGGCAGAGGTTCCGCGAGCGACAAAATCCGCTTAGCGTTGATACTGTTGCTCACCTCGCAACTGAACAGTTCTGGAAATACCGGTAAAATCGACGACGAGGCCATTGAAGGCGCGTTGAGAGCGAGCGGGTGCGAAGTCGGCGCGTATAACTACGTCAAAAAAATGCTCTCGTTGAATCAACAGTTACAACAAAACAAAGGCGGCAACGCGAATAGCAGCAGCAATAGATCTCAAGCGGATATTTTAGACTGGGCGGATAGATTATACGGCCAATCGGTTGATTTAATCACGAAAACAGCGAAACACTTGTTGTCCGGCGAACGACAACTCCCCATAGCCGCCGCAGTCGAGGCGTTATTAGCGAACCAACCGTCTTCTTCATCTTCCGCGGACGTCGGCGGCGACGCGGTCGTGGATACTTTCGCCTACTTTGACGCGAAAGCGTCCGCTTCCCAACGCGCGAGCGTTCCTCTTTCAAATCGATCGTCGCACCAAGACGAACACGCCGGTGGGTACGCCTCTGCCGTCGCCTTCGTCTTGGGCGGCGGATGCTACGCCGAAGTCTTGGCGTTGCGAGAACTCGCGCAAAGAGAGCGAACGAACGGACGCGCGAAGAGCGTCTGTTACGGAGCGACGGACATGTGCGGCGGCGACGACTTCGTCTCCGAACTCGGTGAAATTGGTGGTGGTAGTAGTCGTAATAGCGATGGAGCTGCGAAGTAGAGTGCAACCGACTCCCGTATTTACATTTTTTTCTCCTCACTTGTTCTACTATCTCTTCACTCTTGTTCGTCTCTCACACACGCGAAAGAAGATGAAGAAAATGAAGAAGAAAAAGAGAACAGCAACAGCGAGAACACCAAAAACGCCGCGCTTCTTCCTCGTCTTCCTTTTCCTCGCGTTCGGGAACACCCTTTCTGGGATTCAATCGTTCTCGTATTCATCGAAAGATGAAGAAAATCATCCGCCAACGCCGGACACGATGCGAGATTTCATCATCCCGTTACCGTCGCCGTTTTTCTTCACCAGAACGGAACGAAGCACCGAAAAAGACCAAGAAGCAACGCACCGGTACGAAACGACGACGAACGGGCTCGGTTTTGGCGCTTCGTCGTCGTCGAATCATCAACAAAAGCAAGTGCAAAAAATCGTCCACAGATTGCTCTCAAAAGAGGAAGACAACGAAGAAGAAGGAGAAGGTTTCGCGCAGACGTCGATGAACATCGTTCGAGACGATGTAAAGGCGAATTTTTTCTACGGGTACGCGGAATCGGACAAATGGTACGAGCGAGAACAGATTGGTAAAGAAGAGTTCGGCACGGGGAAGATTGCGGACACGAAACATCACGTGATTAAGACGAAGATTCGAACGACGCAAGAGTTGCAATTCGGCGCGACGGTGGTGGAACATCCGGATCCTCCGGGGATGGCGAATGATGGACACGGGGAACCGGAGAAGAGTTTGAACGCGAAGCAGGAGGCAATGAGAATTTTAGAGGCGCAGAGGAGAGCGAAGGAGGAGTTATTGGCATTAAATACTATGAGGACGACGACGACGACGACGACGAACAGCGTCGAGACGGAGGAGAAAATAGCGGCGAGAGAAGCGAAAAGAAAAGCACACGCCGAACAGGTGAAACAGAAACGAAGAGAAAAGAGACGCTCGAAGAATTCGTTCCAAAACATGGAACGGTTTAAGCGAGACGCGATCGTGAGTGGCGAACGAATGGGGTGCGAGTTGTGCGATTCAATCGCGATTGAGTGTTTTAAAGAGTTGCGGTGGAAGTATTTGATGGAGAGAAACGCGTTTAAGAATAACGAGTACGAGCCGGCAGAGAAGGCGGTGATGTCGTGTCTGGTGAGCAAGTGCGGAGGCGTGACGGCGAATCCAGCGAACGCGATGAAAAATCGAGCGGTGGTGCCGGTGCCGAAGCCACCGATGACGGATAATAAAAATAATAACAGAGAAGATCCACAAGAGGAGCAAAACTTTGGATTGGCGTCGATTGAGTTATCGACGATTCGAGCGCCGATGACGCACTTCGATTCCTACGCGTTAACGACGGCGTGCGAAGAGGCGTTTGATGTTCAAACCCGGAACGATGTGGCATCAAAAATAGCAAACGCGTTGAAGGATTTACGAGACCGAGATGAATTCGTTCGCAGCGAAAGAGCGAGACGAGGCGAGATTACCTCGAAAACGACCAAAAAAGATCTGTTAGCGGAGGACGCGATTGGCATCAACGCGGCAAAGCTTGGATGCGCTTTCGTGTGCGAGTTGAATAAAATGCACGTAAAAGACGAATCGAAAGAAGAAGAAATAGAAGAACAACAGTGTTCGTCTGGATTTAGCAAAGAAGAGGGAGAAGGAGAAGATGGACAACCGCCCCCTCCTCCGAAGTGCGCCACTCCTGAGGACGTGCAGGACACCGCTGCAAACGACTTTGACGACGACGACAACGACGACGATTACGAAGAGGATGTAAACTCGCGCGAACGCCACGACGAAGACGCGAACAGAAACACCCGCGACGCGCATCCTCCTCGATTTTTCACTCGCGCGCAGCACTCCAAAGCCCGTTTCCTCGCTCGAAGCGCGTTACGAAAATTAGGATGCCATCGATCCAGCTCTGGATGGTGGTCGTACGAAATTTGCTTCGAGCAGAACATCACGCAATACCACGCGACGTTCGACAACGCTCAGAAACGAGTCGTCATCGACACGAGCACGCAATCTTCCCTGGGTACTTTCAGCGCCTCAGGCACCGAAGCGCGATTACACGCGCTTTACGGCGGCAACGATCATAGTCATCGACATCAACACCACCAAAATCACCACCACGCGCCGGGACGCGACGGTGAAGACGACGCCCAACTCCTCGTAGACGGATTCGTCCCTGACAAAGCGTTCCTCCCAGGCATGACCAAAACCTTACCCGGATACGTCGTCGCGCACTTGAAAGGCGCTTATTGCGACGCCATAAACGCCCATCGCGAATCCGTCGTCCTTTACGCCTGTTCCAACGACTTACAAACGCACGTCAAAGTTTACGAACAAAAAACGTGTAAGTATATCGTCGTCGTCTTCGTTAAAGAGTTGTGCGTGTTTAAACACTTTCAAAGAGAGGAAAACGTTTTGATTCGAGCCGTGAAGTAGTACGATGATACGTCGTAGCAGTAAAATTAGAACTTAATTTATTGAAGAAAAAAGTCGCCAGAACAGAAAAGAATATTCACCGCTGTACCAACACCAATGACATCGAACAAACAAGGCATATTGGAAATCACCATCGTCTCCGCGAGCAAGTTAAAAAACACCGCCTACCTGGGCAAAATGGACCCGTACTGCGTGGTGTTCTTTCTCGGCGAAAAGACGCGGACGAAGACGGTTAAAAACGGCGGAAGTAATCCGGTTTGGGAGGAAAGTTACAAGTGCAAAACGTCCTCAGATATCACCGACCAGACGATAAAACTGATGATCAAAAACGAAAACAGAATGCTCTCGGACGAAATAATCGGCGTGAGCGAGATGTCCTTAGGGGATTGTTTTCGTCTGGGGAAGGACACCATCGACGCGCCGGTGTTGAGCGCAAAGACGAGAGAACGAGTTGGAGATGTGCGAGTTCGGTGCGAATTTCGAGCGAACGAAAGCGACGCCACGAGAGTGGAGAAATCGATGGAGAAGATGGTGGCGGAGAAAGTGAAAGAGGTGGTTTCTTCGAAAAGTAACATGACAATTAGCGGGAGCATGGATAAGTTGGTATTAGAAGAAGAGAAAAAACCGCAGTATAGAGTGAATAAGATTAGCGAAGCGGTGGTCGGAGCGAACGAAGGCTGGTATTAAAATATCTCTTTATGCGAAGAACTTTTTACAACGGTCTCCCGAACAACTTTTTAATGCCAACGTCCGGGGTATCTTGCTTTACCAACGACTCTCCGACTAAGATCGCGCCACACCCGGCGTTTTGCACCACGTTGACGTCGTCGATGGTGAAAATACCGGATTCGCCAACCATGACGATGTTTCTCTCCTTCACTTCCTTGCCTAACTCCGTCGCCATTAACTCTACCGTGACGTTTAAATCGACTTTGAACGTTCCTAAATCGCGGTTGTTGATGCCTAATAAGTCGATTTCAAAGTCCCCGGACAAGACCCGTTTCATTTCGCCGTACGTGTGCACTTCCAACAAGACTTTCATCCCGACCGAGTGCGCGATTTTCGTGAAATACTTCAAATCTTGGTTATCCAAAACCGCGGTGATCAACAAAATCGCATCCGCGCCTCTCGCTCTCGCCAAATAAATTTGATACGCGTCCACGATGAACTCCTTACACAAGAGCGGACACGTGACCCCAGCTTCTTTAATCAACTTTAAATTCTCAAACCCGCCTTGGAAAAATTTCTCGTCCGTCAAAACGCTCAAACACGCCGCGCCGCCTTCCTCGTACGCTTTGGCGATTTTCACCGGATCGAAGTTCGGTTGAATCACCCCTTTCGACGGCGACGCTTTCTTCACCTCTGCGATTAACCCTGGTTGTCCTGTTTTTTCCATTTGATCTATAATCGCTTGTTTAAAATCCAACACCGGAGGCGCTAACTTCACTTGTCCTCTGACTAAACTCAGCGGCATTTTTTCCTTCATCAACGTCAACTCGTAATCTTTATACCAGACGATTTCTTCCAGAATATTCCTCGGTTTATTCTCCTCGTTATCGATTCGTTCGCCTTCCGGTGTTACCGCTTCCATCTTAAACGCGAAGCGTTCGGAACCCATGCCGAGATGTTCCTTATGGCCCGCCGGTGGTCTTCGGCGAATGGTCACTTCCCCGGTGTCGTCCATCACCGCAGCACCACCTGCGGCTTTAATTTTCATCGTCGGTGGTCTTCTTCCTCCTCCTCTGATAGTAGATGTCGTTTTACTCGTAGTACGAACAGTGTTGAAGACGTGTTGATTTTGATGCGAGGCGGCGAACATGACGACGAGAATAGAAAGATGTGTTGCGTGTGATGTGTGCAAAAGGATAAAATTCTGAGGTTTTTTGAAGCTGGAAAGAAAGAACAGACTCATAAGAAGAAGAAGAATACGATAGAGTATACTATGAATGATGAAGAATAAAGAATGGTATAATGATAATAATAATAATACAAGTTGTCTTTGACGTAATAATAAACATAATAAACATAATGAGAACAATTTCTTGTTCAATTCTTCTTCTTCGTTAAGAAGATTTGGCCGCGCGAACCAAGTCGGCGTACTTGGGGCACCCCAAATCGTGTTCCAACGCATTAGCGAACTCGTCGATATTCCAATCCATGCCGCGACCTCCGGTGATTTCGGCAGACTTGAACAAAACGACTCTGGCGCCGTCGCCGAGTTTTCGGTTGGAAAACTTTTTGTCTAATTCGCGTTTGATGTTCAGAAACGGAGTGACGACGATCGGGATCGAGGCAGACGCGAACGGAACGTTGAGGAACTGGAGGAAGAATAAGCCGCCGTCGTATAAGGAGTCGACGCAGACGTCCATGTAGACGGTTTCTAACGGCGCTTGTTCGATTTGCTCGTCGCCCGAGGAGGTATCCGAGATGGATGAGATGGAGTTCTCGTTGTCGTTCTTGAGAGAAATTCCCCCTTCCCTTCTCTTGCGTGCTTCGAGTTCGTAGTGCTCCATCTCGTCGGACGCGTCGAGTGGCATCTCGTCGGACTCTTTCATCCACATCGCGTGGCAAGCTCTTTCGGTTTGACGAAGCTTCGACAACGGCAGTTTGAATAAAGCAATCGAACTTCCGCTTTTCTTTTGCTCCGAATTCTGCTGATCATCGCTGCTGTGCATGAAGATCTCCTCGACGTCAGCCTTGCCGTGTAATCGAGCGCATAAAGTTATGTTCTTCAAACTTCTTCCGTGGATTTGGATGCGAGTTCTCACGCCCGGCAAAACGCACATCGGGGAGACTGAGATGATTCGCGGGTACGAGTGCGGAAATCGAGATTGCGACTTGACAGTCAATGCGTTGATGTTAATGTCGTTGTTCGTCACTGCACCAGATGGCAAGCCAGCGCGCATGTCCGCGTACGCCGTCTTCTTCGCTCGTCCAACGCCAAAGGAGCATTTGATCGGTTTGATCTTCTCCGCGACAGCTCGAATGGGCATGTTGTCCGGCGTAAAACCTCTCCACACGGAGCAAGACATCACGTTGTCTCCTTTTCCTTCTATGCGAACGCTTAAATCGTGTAATTCCCCGTTTGAATTGTTTGAAACGACGACAGATTTTGAGTGAAGATCTTTCAATTTTTGAAGAACTTGCGTAAACTCTCGATCGACTAATCGGATCGTTTCCGCGTTGCGCTTGTACGTTCCGCTCTTTCTCGTGTACGGAAACAAAATATTTCTCGCCGATAGCGCTGGTTTGAACGCAGAAAATATGGATGTCTCAGATTCACTCCTTCCACCAGATGTCGAAGGAGGCGGCGGGTGAATGACGACGTGCGTGCCGTCCATGACGGTGCACTCTTCTTCAACCGAACGGCCGCACAACTCTCCGATGTAGTCGTAACGCTCGTTTGGCACGTCGATGAACGACAAAGCTTGTCGGCTTCTCAGATCAGTACTTCCTATATCTAAAACATCCCCGTCGGAGCCGTCCTTGGAAGTATTCAGCGAGGACGGCGGCGAGTCTCTCAAACGTTTACTTCTACTTTTCAAGTGAATACCAAAACCTAAAACTTCGAGAAAGTTATTATCCCCGGTGTAGTTTGAGTTGTTGTTGTTGTTCCTGGCAGGAGACGAAGGAGAATTGGTCTGTGACCTCGTCCTCCTTCGCGTCACCGTCCGTGTTACTGCTACTACGGGTGTTGCTGTCGTTCTTCTATCGTTTGCTTTCCTCCTCGTTGGCGAAAGGGTTGGCATTTCTTCTTCTTCTTCTTCTTCTTCTTCTTCTTCTTCGAGAACTTCCTCTTTCTCTGCATTTTGTTCATCGCCGGTGAAACGCACTCGATCAAATCGACTCTTCTCCCTATCGTATACGATCGCCGTCGTCGCCAAACTAAGATTGATATACTTCTTGGACGTACCCGTTGCGTTGACCACGAGGTACATCAAGTGCATCACCAACGGCGTGAAGAATATAAAAGCCATATATTGCGGTGAGCATCTAGAATACATCTTCGCCGTCACGTCCATAAACGTCTCAAATTTGTTCTCAAACCACATTTCTCTCACTTCAGGCGCCGAGAACTGAAATAAAAACGCGTACACCGTAGCCATGATGGAGTAAAAGAACGAATACTTCAAGCTCGAGTACCTCGAAATACTATACTTGCCGATGATCAGAGGCATAAACACAATCGCCCCAAACTGAACCGAGGAGAACTCGTGCGAGACTGGCCCGTACAATCCGGCTAACGCCAATGTCACCTGCGGATGTCTCAAAAACGTCTTGATCATTTGTCTCCAAAAATATACTTTTTCCTCGTACTCTGCGTCGTACTCGAACTTCCCTCGCGCGCCGATTCGTTTCCTCACGCCTAAACACAAAAACGCCAGGTCAATCGCAAACTGTAACGGTACAAACGTCATCAATATGTTCTTCACGTACACCGAATACATTTCTGACGTCAAAAACCTTTTCTCATCCGGGACGATCTGTTTCACGCCGACGATGGCAATTTTCGTTTCCATAATCAAAACGCAAAGGAAGTACATCACGAATGATTTCAAACGAGGATCCCACGCGATCTTATCAATCGTCGGTAACAATTTTAAGAACTTGAATCGAGGAAGAGTCAAAAAACCAACACCACCACCCTGGTTATTGTTCTCGTTAAAAGCACCTTTAGGCGCGGAGTTTTGTTGCCGACATTCCTGATCGCGTCGCTGAAGATCTTCCTTTTTCCTCGTCGTCGTTTTTGTCATCATCGCGGGAGGAGGACGCGGAGGAGGCGCGTCGTACAAAGACTGATGGTGCATCCCCGCGATGTCTTTCCTCTCCATGATCGCATGAATCCACCTCTGAAAATTCTCCTTCAACTCCTTCGCGTGTTCTAAAAGAACCGAATGTGATTTCTGGTGCTCGACATCACTTTGCATCATCATCATCGCGTCGCCGTCGTTTTCCTCGTACGATCCTCGCATCTTCTTCTTCGTTTTTGTCGTCATCATCACTTCAGCGGCGTTGTTCTTCTCCTCACTCTCCGTCTTCTTCGTCAACAAAGTAGTATTCGTTTTTCGGTGGTGGTGGTGGTGTTCCAAATCCTCGGCAATTTTATGATGAACTCGTCGTCTTCTCCGCGTTGTTGTTGTTGTTGTTCTTGGTAAAAGTGGTCCGTTGCATTCCTCCCCGTCGTCTTGTTTCTCGCCTCCTGAAATTGGTAACGGTTGCGTTTCCGACGCGGTCGGGGACGTTTCAAACATCTTCTTTACGGATTAGGGAAGCTTTGACACAGTAGACAAGAAAAAAAGAGGACAGACAAAATTAAAACTAAAAACGTGTTCTTCAATTCTCTCTTCTTTCCTCTCTTTTCCCTCCTCTTTTCGTCTCGCACGCACTCTCTCTCACACGCACACGCTCTCTCTTATTTGCTCGCGTTGTTTTCCGTCGTTTATGTCGTTCACGGCAACGTTGAAAAGAAAGAAAGAGAGAGCGGCTTTTCAATTGCTTTTTTTGACCTTTTCCTTTCTGAGTGCACTAAAAAAATGTCGAAGAAAGAAGAAATGATGGACTCTTCTTTTAAGAGACAGACCAAAACTTCTTTTTGATTTCGACTCTCGATTATTAGGGTTTAGCAGAGGTACTTTTGAAAAGAATTCGTCTCGTTCTCCTCAAAAGCACAATACAGAACAACAACAACAACAACAACGACAACGACAACCACAATTGAAGAGAAAAAATGACTTTGACGATGATAACGAGCACGAACGCTGGCATTCACAGAATTACTGCGAAGAACAATTTCGTCAGAGGACGAAGAGGTGGTGGTTTTGCTCGTCGCGGAGTGAATAATAAAGAAGGTGTTTCTTTCTCCTCCGCGAGAACGAA